>Ga0247841_10007807_pt1 | contig 15703 bp, 12 predicted proteins | sample LaCruzMarch2015__2_FD_192410 | JGI IMG/M metagenome (GOLD analysis project Ga0247841, IMG submission 192410) | Freshwater microbial communities from meromictic Lake La Cruz, Castile-La Mancha, Spain - LaCruzMarch2015_18m | ecosystem: Environmental > Aquatic > Freshwater > Lake | place: Spain...
TCCGAAATTAAGAATGATCTTAATACACTTGAGATTTATGAAAAGTTCAAGCTTCATAATGTGACCGGTTATTACAATTTTTCACTCTTTATTTATAATCATGCCGATTCAGGAGCGGCAAAAGCCCGGGGTAGATCAGTCGAATTTGATGACCCGATCCTATCTGAAATTGTTATCAATAATAAAATTCCTGGCAATGGCTTCAGGTCTGAAAATGAAATCGGATTGATTGTAACTTCTTCTTTTTTAAAGGAATTTCAATACCCTGAAAATGCTACCTTTATTCTAATGCATTATATTAACCGTGATATCCCTATTCCAGTAATAGGCATTGTCAATGATCTTCCTGGAAATAGTGATTTTATCTCTACAACTTTCTTTTATTATAACAGGTTTAATCCAATCGATAATCCGTTTAATCCACTCAGGGACAATAAATTGTCTTTTATTATCCATGCGAATGAAGACCAAACAATTGAGTTTCAGGATGCTGTAATAAGCTACTTCCAGGCAGAAGAAAAATACCGGCTATTTGATCCAATGCCTGGTTATGAACCCAGTGATGATTTTATTGGCGCCTACAAATTAACTGTCTCCTTCTACCCGGATCAGAATATTAATTTCCTTGACAGTGCATACCATGATTTGTTGTCTTCAGGCGTCATCACAAAATTTAATAACTACACCAGGAACTATGATTACCATTCCCATCTTACCAAACCGGAGGAATATGTGCGACATGACCATCTGTCAGTCAACTTCGAAGACTTGAATAAAATACGGGATTTCTCGAACTATATGTTTAGTAAATACGAAATTCAAGTGGATATGGCACAGATCGCAGCCAAGGAAAATTACAATTTCATTTCCAAATTAACCAGGATAATTTCTTTGATCCTTATCGGATTCAGCATCCTCAGTATTTGTCTTTTCTTAGCCAACCTGCTCAAGAACCACCTGGAAAAAATCCGCATGAACATTGGAACCTTTAAAGCATTTGGATTGCCAATAGAAGTGCTCCAAAAAATTTACATAAAAGCCATATTTACAGTAATCTTATCAGCCATGCTTGTTTCTCTCAGTATCGGCTGGGTTTTCGGTATTTCAGGCGGGATGAGGGGAATCCTTTTCCTGTTTAATGCACCGCTCGAAGCTGGTGAACAATATTACCAACTTCTCCATTTCTGGACGTTGCTTTGCGTGGTGCTTATACTTGGCGTCAGCTTGTTTGTTCTGTATTTCACTGCCATTAAAATATTCAGAAAAACACCGGGTGACCTGATTTATGGACGGTAGAACCCACCTGGAAGACCATGTTTATATTCTATTCCTTTTGTTCCTGTGTACCGGAAGCGGAACGTAAACTTTCCCGCTGTGTAATAGCCTGATCGAACTGAAGTGCCTTTGGATAATAATAAATGAAATGATCGAATGCTTCGATGGTATTCAATTCAGTAGCAGCCTGAAATGCCAATTGATCGCGACGTTCAATGGCTTTTTGTTTTAAACCTGATCCGGGGTATTGAATAATAAAATCATTAAATTGTTCTAAAGACTGGCTCATATCAGCCCTGACAAATAAAATAGAATCGCGAACATGTGCAAGCTCAACACTCCTGTTGCTTAAAGGAAATTGCGAAATAAATGCATTCATCTTATCAATATCATCGTTAATCACAGCCTCCTGAAACTGGGAATTCAACATCTTATCATAAGCTTCTTTCGCAAAGGAGGAGAGTGGATGAAAATAAATATACCGCTCATAAGATTGAGGTGTATTTTCAATATTCGCTTCTTCAAAAGCAATTTTATCCCGCAGATCTACCAATGCCCCGTACTGAGTTGTCAGCGGATATTTGTCCAGGTATTCATTGCAGCGTTCTGCCATATATTCGAATTTTGCATCTGCCAGTATTAATGAATCCCTGATACCGATGATTTCGCTAACCTTTTTACTCAAAGGATATTTGAATAATAATTTATCGCATTGATGAACGCTGAGGTCTTGCTTTAGTGAAGATATGATCAATTCATCACGGAAGTCAATAACATCCTGCGATACGGTACTATGAGGATATTCCATTTGAAATGCCTCGATGGCCTCAAGGGAGAAAAGATTTTTGATATTTTGAAAAGCAAGCAGATGCAAATCATTTCTCGCAAAACTTGAAAATTTCGAAAACGGGTACAGGTACACGAATTCTTTTAAAGCAAGTTCCGTACTATCCCTTTTTGCACGCAAGTAACAGAGTGAATCACGGTAATTGGTTGCTTCACTTAATAGCCTGGAATAGGGATGAGTATAAATATATTTGTTTAATGCTTCCACCGTATTCAAGTTTATTGCATCTTCGTAAGCAGAGGTATCTCTCAGGCTTAAGGCTCTTGCAACCTGCTTGGCTAAAGGGTACTTATAAATGAATTGGTTTAAAGTATCGGTAGTACCAACATTTTTCGCAGCATCAAATTCAAGGGATACGCGTTTAAGGATAGCAAGTTTTACCATGGTAGAATTAGGGTAGTTTTCGATAAAGCCTTGAACCGTATCAATAGATTGACTGTCGGATGAGATCAGGTAGGCAAGGTTATCCCGTTGCTCAATGGCCTGTCCCTTTTCGCTTGCATAAGGGTGTAATTGAATAAAACGATTATAAGATAAAATATTATACTCAGCTTCAACTTCCTTGAAGGCTATCTGATCAGCCTTTTTTGTTGCATTTCCATGCCTTTGCGAAAAGGGGAATCGGGTTATAAAATCATAATAAGCATCGAGTGAACTCAGGCTTAGAGCTTTTTTATAGGTCAGGGAATCAAGAATTTCCAATGCCTGTGGAAACTGCGGAGCGCGGGGATAAGACTTAATAAAATTGACAAAGAGATCAGGATTATTGGATCTTGAAATTTCATTGAAAGCAATACTATCGCGGTAAGTATTTGCCAAAGAATGATAATAAGATCCTGGAAATTTCTCCATAAATTGATTTAGAGATTCGACACTTGCCCCTGCCAGTAAATTATAAAAAGTGATGCTATCCCTGATTCTCAGAATATTATCCAGGAACCTGGAGTCATAACAAATGGAAATAAACTTTTCAATTTCATCAGGATTTTTGCTTTGCATTACTACCGAGCTCAAAGCTTTATCAATTTGCATTTTTGTCTGTTGAATAGTGGTTTCATTAACATATTCAACTATTTCTTCTTTTTGCGACTTGCTTATTTTACCATAATTGGTTTCAGAAATCCTGATCAGATAATAGGATTTATAGAGATCGAATCTCGGGTAATTTTTGTAGGAATATACCTGGGATAAGCCAAAGTTCGCCCCCACATCATTTGCATCTTCAATCCAGATCTTCTTGAAAGCTTCTTCAGCTGCAAAGAGTTCGAGATCTTTTAACTTTTTAAAAGCTTTACCGATACTTTGGGCATGAATTGAAAATAAGCTTGAAATAAAAAAAATGGTCAATATCAGTCTTTTCATGTGAAAATATTTTTAAGGAAGTAGATTTGTTGGTAACCAGTAATAGAGCAAGCCGTTTGAATAAAAACTATATTCATAATTGAGCTCATTAAGAACTGTTTTTAAAAAACTCAAATTGTCTGATAAGTGACTGATATATAGTTGTATATTAGCAGTTTCTGAAGAATAGTTTAGATCGAATGTTTGGATGGGAATGTTTCCCGGAAGAATATTTGAGTGCTTAAATGAAAAAAGCATACGGTTTATATCTGTGAATGTCAACAGGGTCAAATCACTATTTCTCTGATCATATCTGACATCCAGCAGAATTTCTTTCCAGGCTGAGGCTATTTCAGCTATGGAGGAAGACGGGTTGATTTTTTCAAAAAATGCATTATAGATATCAATGATTTTCCCGAGATCTTCCTGTGAAACCAGCATGACTTTGTTGAACATTGAATTCGATGAATCCTGTTCCCAGGCTCCAAAACCCTCAATTACTTTTTCTCCTTTGTCAACTGCTATACCTGAATATTCAGGAAAGACGGCAACGGAATAGATTTGTTCCTCCTCAGCCAAAATAGGAAAGCGCAACCAGTTGGCCGACATACGTTCAGTACAGGTATCGCTCAGCCATAAAAGATGTTTTGATGAAAAGATGCCTTTTTTCAAATATTTCGCGGCAAGGCCGGCTGTCTTAAAAATGACTGATGGTGATTCAATCTTGGGATCCGAAAATACCTTGTCAAATTTGCAATTTGGTTCTACAGCCTCAATATCGTCCCATACCCAGACAAACTCTTTACTCACCCAATCGACAATTAGTCCTGCAGCATGATCGGCATCCTTTGGAATTCGCGGGGCAGTGCCTATTAAATATTTATCGCCGAAAGATTTATAAATGTAAAATATTCTGAATCCTGCAACATTTTCATCCCCTTGTTTAACCACTTCAAACAGATATTTGGTTTCTTTTGAAAATATTACAATGGCTTTTTTATTGCAATAATTGTCTGGCCGGATTAAACAATGATTCCATAACAACAGTTTTGACATCTCGACCCAACCAAAGTCCTCAACCTGAGTAATGCCTGTCTTTTCCGTATGGCTTCCCCTTGCCAGGTGCAAGTATTGTTTGTGTCTGCCAATTACCAGGTATGATTTCAGGAATTCGAGATTTTTCATGGGTTCCGAACTTCCGGGTGCAGTAGATGATGGGTTGAATATCCGATCGGAATAAACCACCCATGTATAACCCTTGAAATTAAGACCATCTTCTTTCAAATCATTTTCATTAGAAGGAACAACAAATTTCTGAGGAATTTCCATGACCTGAAAGGTATTTTGGCCAAAAATATGTGCCGGCATCCAAAGAAAATTCAACAACAGATGAAAAAAAACCAAATTTTTTAAATGTGTCAAGTCGGTTAAAGATTAAATTTAAAATTCTGCATTAAATTAATGTTTTTTCTAATTTGATGCTAAGATTATCATAAAAAATTACGACACTTTGAAAATATATATTCTACAAATAGCCTCTGCACTTTTTCCAAAGAAAATATGAGATAAGGTATTGACTTTTGGTAATATTATTTCTTACTTTTACAAACGTCAAGTTCTTTTTGTGAAAATACAGTAATTATTGGTTCTAAAATCTCAAAGCTAAAAAATATGGCAGGTCAGGCAGATTTTACTTTTTCCGATGAGTTCAAACATGCGCTCAGTATTGCTCAATCCGTTGCAAAAGAATATTCAAATGATAAAATTTCTCCTGCCCATGTCTTAAAAGCACTTCTTCATAAGGACATTGGATTAAAGTCTTATCTTGAAGAGATGGGAAAAGATTTTTACTATCTGGAAGAATGGGCTGATGTGAGGATCGAGGCTTATCCCAAGGCTGGAAAGATACAGGAAAGCCCGCCGGCCGATGAACCTTTGAAGGCAGTATTTACAGAAGCCGAGAGTATCAGGCTTAAGACATCTAAAGACCAGATCGATCCTGTTTGTGTGCTGGCATCTTTATGTACGCCTGGTGTGGGTTTTTCCTTCGAACAGCTCAAAACTTTTCCCATCAGGCCTGATGAAATATTGCAAACCATCGTCGAAAAAAATGATCTGCAAAATGTGATCGCAGGCGCTTCTTCACCTGCGGGGACTCCAGCCGGCACACAGAAACAAAATGCAATCCTTAAATACTGCATCGACATGATTGCTGATGCCCGTGCAGGAAAGCTTGACCCGGTTATCGGAAGAGACAGAGATATCCGGATGATGGCTGAGATCCTTGGGAGAAGATCACGGCCGAATGTCATTGTAATTGGCGACCCCGGAGTAGGAAAAACAGCGGTAGTCAACGGGTTTGTCCAGCAGATCGCGGATGGCAAAATATCTCAGAATCTTGCCGGGGCAAGGGTTTTTGAACTTGATTTTGGCTCTTTGATCGCTGGAGCATCCTATAAAGGAGAAGTGGAAGACCGGTTAAAAAATATTATTAAAGAGATCAAACAGTTTGATAAAGCCATCTTATTCGTTGACGATATTCATACCCTGCTGGATAAACAGGGTGGATCTTCAGGTGCTGCCAATCTGCTGAAACCAGAGCTGGCCAGGGGTGAAATAACCATTATCGGGGCTACTTCTATTGATAATTATACCAAGCACATTGAGTCGGATGAGGCATTTAAAAGAAGTTTTGAAACCATTAAAATTGAAGAGCCTAATCTTGATTCTGCCGGCAGGATGTTACAGTATATAATCCCCATCTATGAACAACATCATCATCTCACTGCCGGGAATGAGGTAATCCACGAAGCAATAAGGCTTTCGAAACGATATCTTAAAGAAAGATCCCTTCCGGATGCTGCTATCAGCCTGATAGATACGGCCATGGCAGTGGTCAGGATGGCTGGAGAAACCAAGGTCGAAGACATTGAAGTTTTTAAACAACAACTTGAAACCCTGGCTATAAATGAAAAGGGAAGCAACGAAAAGGAGCTGGTCAATGACCTGCATTGGCTTAACCTGCAAATCAGAGACAAGATCAGCGAGGTGCTCTTTGCCATGATTGAAGAGGAAACCGACCTTTCAAAAATATCTTCCTCAGAGGAACTGATCATTGCATTAAGAAACCTGCTGGAAAAACTGGCCGGCCTTCTTGGAAACCCAAAATCCCAGCTCGAAAAGACAGATCTGGCGGCAATTGTTTCGCATAAAATCGGTATCCCTTTAGGTAAAGTGCAATCCCAGGAACGTGACCGGTTATTAAATACCGAAGAGTATTTGAAAAAACGTGTTGTAGGGCAGGATCATGCCATCAAAACCATTACGGAAGCAATACTTGAGTCACGATCAGGATTAAGTAAAGCCGGCCAGCCGATCGGGTCTTTCTTTTTCCTGGGACCGACGGGAACAGGAAAGACTGAACTGGCAAAAACCCTGGCCGAATTCCTCTTTCAGGATGAATCTTCCCTTATCCGGTTCGATATGTCGGAGTTTAAAGAAGAACACTCGGCAGCATTGCTCTACGGAGCACCTCCGGGATATGTGGGATATGAAGAAGGTGGCCTGCTGGTGAATAAAATCAGACAACAACCTTATTCAATCGTGCTGTTCGATGAAATCGAAAAAGCCCATGCATCTGTCTTTGATATCTTCCTGCAGATTATGGATGAAGGTAAACTTCATGACCGCCTCGGTAAAGAGGGAGATTTCTCAAATTCCCTGGTGATTTTCACATCTAATATCGGAAGTCAGAGTATCGTTGATTCATTTGCAAAGGGTGAAATCCCAAAATCCGGTGAAATGATGGATATCATGTCAAATTATTTCCGCCCGGAATTCCTTGGAAGGCTTACTGAAATCGTTCCGTTTGCCCCGATCAGTAAGGATATTGTGCTGAAAATATTTGATATCCAGTTGAAAGGATTGCACAAGATGCTGGATAATCTGGGAATCAAACTCGAGATTTCAACGGAGGCCAAAGAAGAACTGGCCTATTCCGGTTTTACACCAAAGTATGGCGCCCGACCTTTACTCGGTATCATTAGAAATCAACTTCGCCGACCGCTCTCAAAAAAAATCATTGCAAATGAAATTAGTAAAGGCAATACCGTTAAAATCACTTTGAACGATAAAAAAGAAATGATCTGGAATATTGAAATTTAATTGATTATTATTATATTTGATAACTTTTTACCAAGTAAAACGTATTTGAATCATTAACTAAATCTTAAACAATATGTCGACGTATGGAATTGGTGGTACCGAAGTCAAAGGTGATGCCAGCGAAGCAATAAGTGACATTCCGCAAAATCGTACGATGCTTATCGAAAAACTCACAAAAGACCCTCCGATTAAACCTGAATTTGTGGAAGGGCTTACAACTATTGATGAGGTTTTTGAGCATTTTTCACCTAAGGTGGCTATGGAATTCAATGATGGTGACGGGAATACAAGGAAAGAAACACTCCGTTTCAAAAATCTTGGAGATTTCGGAATTAAAGGCATTACTAACCAGAGTGAATTTCTGCAAAACCTGACTGCACAAAAAGAGCAGAACCAAAAGCTTATTAAACAGCTTAAATCCAATAAGTTGCTTAGAAAAGCTCTTGAAAAAAAAGAAAGCAAAATTGCTCTGATCAATGCGATGCAAGCACTGATAAAAGAGCTTGAAGAAAATAAATAAAGTTATTTAATAGCGACTTATTCATTTTTTAATATCGATTACCATGCCCGAAGAATCAAAACAAGAACTGAACAAGGAACAGCTTAAGGAAAAAGAAATTCTGACTCCTGATAAAATCCAGAATGCCACTGCTTTACTCGAAGAAAGCACTGAGGCACTAGTTGCTTTCGGAGGTTTCGAGTTGCTCGAAATGGCTATCGATGGCGTTCAAAATCTTAACCCCGAACGCAAAGCCAGAAAAAAAATATTTTTAACCGAGTCCACAAAAAAAGGCGAACGGGATGCATTAAAACGCGCACTGTCGATTTGGACTGAAATTCTTTCCTCCACCGACAATATTGGTGAAATGGTGGAAGAATGCGAGAAAAAATCTGAGAGCGCGGATGTAACGCTGAGGGCAAACCTTAACAAAACGATCGGAGAAACACGAGACCTGGAAAGATCCTACCGGTCAGTAGCTTTGTTCTTCAAGAATACGACACTTGAAAAAATCAAGAATCTATCCATCATGAATGCTGAAATTGACCAGCTAAAAGACCTGGATAATACGCGTTTTTTTGATAAAGTCAGGGAAGAGATGGTTGCCAGTTATGACAGGCTGGACCTCCGGAATAATTACAGCCTGCTCGTTATCCCGGGATATCTCGGATCGAATAAAGTGGTCGAAAAATGGGCAAAAATTGCCAACGAAAATAAAGTTATGCTTGTCACCGATTTCGAACACCTGGATAATCCGGATGATGTGATGGAGATGTTCGAAGCTGCCAATCTTACAGGAGGCGATATATACAGGTCAAATGTCATCATGACTTGTAACTGGCTTGTAGGCAGGGAAAAGTACCATGAGGTAGGAGAAGAGGAAGAACTGTTTGTCCCTCCATCAGCAGCCCTGGCCGGTAACATTTACCAGACTTTGATGTCGCAGGTGGCCGCCGGGAAAAAATATGGCAGCCTGAGTGAAATTGATGGCGTTCGCTTTAAATTAAAGAAAAGTGAAATTGCCAACCTGGAAAAAATGGGACTTGTGCCTATGGTCAATGAGTATGGCAAGGTTATGGCTTTCTCAGCTAAAACACTTTTTAACGGTGATAATCTTGGCCTTCAAACCTATTCGGTTGTCAGGGTATTTGACTTTATTACCAAAGTACTGATGGATTTTTTAAACCGCCGGGCATTTGAGAATTTTAACTCTGTAACCAGAAAGGAAATTCTTGGCCAGATGGTAAGATTCCTGGACGGCATCAGTGGACCCGGGAAATTAATTGAGAATTTCTCTATAAAAAGATTCGAGCAAGACCCTAAACAAAAAGACCGTATTTACCTCGATATACACCTTAAACCCTATTTCCCTGCTAAAAACTTTCTGATAAAAATGGATGGACAAAAAGGAGATGACGGTACTGATTGGGATTCAGAATATGAACAGTCGAAGTAATAGTTTATTACTCAAGCCAATTAATTCAACCTATTTTTAACCTTTAAATCATTTTACCTATGTCATTCAAAGCAAAGTTTACAGTTGACGGCACAGATTACAATGTTTTGCATTGCAATTTCAACCTGCGTCAGGAAACAGATGCAACTGGCAGACCTTCGTCTATTACCAGGGGCGGAAACATTAATGTCGTTGTTGAATCAACCGACAGTACAGCTCTTTTCGAATGGATGTGTGACAACTACATGAGAAAAGACGGCACCATCACTTTTAATAAAAGAGATGAAGATTCTAAAATGAAAGAATTGAACTTCACCGAAGCCTATATGATTGGCTATGAAGAGTCATTCGATCACGCAGGAACCGGAGCTATGATTACATCATTCAACCTATCTGCCCGTGAAATCAGTATGGGGAATGGTGTACACATCAACGAATGGGTTTAAACATTTTGTTGATGATCATGCTTAAGGGGTTTATTTCACTGGTTATCTGAATTTTAAAAAGCTATCCAGTTGTCATTTAAAGCTATTTTAGATATCGAAAAGAAAACTCAGATCCGGGTTTTAGAATGTGATTTCGGATTTACCCAGGATGTTGACTCAACTGGAAAACCCTCAGGGAAACCCAGAGGAGGAATAATTAATTTGGTCATTGAGTCTACCGATGATACGGAATTGATTTCCTGGATGTTCTCACATGAGGAAAGAAAAAGCGGCATAATTAGTTTTCTGAGAAGAGACAATGAAAGACCGATGAAAAAAATAAGCTTTCGCGATGGCATTTGCATCAGTTATCACGAAAGTTTCCGTGATTATGGAAATGTACCCATGACCACAGCGGTAACCATATCTGCCAGGGAAATTGATATTGGAGGCGTCTCTTATAAAAATAAATGGTCAGCCTCAGACTGACAGGCTTGTTTACTTTCATCTACTTAAGATTAAAGTCCGTTTTTATTCGTGAGGAAAACGCAAGAAACTCAAATCACTCAATATCCGGAAAAATGGTCAGATGACCTATTGACTTAAGGACTTGGGTGACGTGTACTTGCGTTTTATGCTAAATGATTTTCAATTCTTAATCACCAAATAAGCAGAATATTATGGCAATCGTGACAAAAACCCAAATCGAGATCAATGGAAAGGCATTCCATGACTTCGTTGAACTCGTTATCCATGAAAGGATGGCAGCCCATCATGAGTTTGAAATGATTTGCCGTATGGATAAACTCGAACAAGCAGACAGCATGTTTGTGATTGACTCCAAGAATTTCCTTGGGGGTGAGATAAAAGTCACCATAGAACCAGATGCCAACATGCGCCAGGGAAGCGTTTTTTTTCGTGGAATCATCACTGAAGTCGAAGCTAATCGCAATTATGGTTCCATCGGGGATTCAATAATTATCCGTGGAGCCAGTCCCGATATTATCATGGATGGCTGTCGCAATAACAAATTGTTCTTCAATAAAAATATTGGGCAGATTATTAAAGAGGTCATCTCAGTTTATCCGTCACAAAATCCTAAAGTTTCGACAAAGTCATCTGATAATATGCCTTATACCGTTCAATATAATGAGAGCGATTATGATTTTGTGGCCAGGATGTGCGCCAGGAAAGGTGAATGGTTTTATTACGACGGTAACCAGTTACAGGTTGGTGAACTTTCCTCGAAAACTGAGGACCTGGTTTATGGTATTGATCTGGTGGATTTTGATTTTTCAGTCAAATTAGAGCCGATGAAAATTAAATACGGCTCATTTGGATATAAGCAAAAACAAATGTATAGCTCTGCCTCTTCAGGGGTCAATGTCGATAGCAACCAGGGTGATATCGGCAAATTCGCGTATAAAAAGTCGGATGAGGTTTATTTTTCCGAAGCAACTGCCTTTTACAATCAGCCATTAAAAGAAGGAAATGAGCAGAAGCATCTTGACAGCAGGGTCAAACTGGAGAAAGAATCACAAACTGTCAGACTGGCCAGAGCCAATGGTACGAGTGATCATTTAGCCCTGGCACTGGGGAAAAAGATCAAGGTAAAGGCCTTGATACCTGATAATAAAAAAATGATTGATTACGGAGAATATGTAATCACTTCCATTACACATTCATGTAGCAGGACAGGGCATTATACAAATAACTTCCGTGGCCTTCCCGCATCCGTCCAGCACCCGCCTGAAACTAATCCGCATCTTACCACTTTCTGTGAAACCCAAAGCGCTTTGGTCTCAAATAATGATGACCCTGACAGTTTGGGCAGGATCAAGGTCAATTTTCAATGGGGCAGCGGGTTCGAATCGCCCTGGTTAAGGATCGTCACTCCTTATGCCGGAAATGAAAAAGGATTGTATATGATCCCTGAAATTGGCGAAGAAGTATTGGTTGGATTTGAAAAGAACAATCCTGAAAAACCATATATCATTGGCAGTATGTACAATGGCACCGAAAAACCATCGAAATGGAAGACCAAAGACAACGACTTTAAAGCCATCCGGACCCGCAGTGGACATACTATCGAATTTAACGATAAACAGGGGAAGGAAGAGATCATCATTTACGATAAAGGCAACATCAACACTATTACGCTTTCTTCGCATGGCAAGGAGCTGACCATAACCTGTAAGGGTGACCTGAAGATTGACGCACAAAACATCGAGATAAAGGCACAGAAGGATTATAAACTTGATGTCCAGGGGAAGATCGACATTTCCTCGATGAAAGATACGGAGATCAAAGCAACCGGCAATTGTAAGATGAAGGCCAATCAAAATGTTGAGATTGAAGGCACTGCAGGCTTAAAAGCCAAATCAAATGCCGCAACGGAAATTTCAGGCACGACACTTGCTGCGAAAGGAAGCGCTACGGCTGAATTCTCTGCGAGTGGTCAAACAGTAGTAAAAGGTGCTGTGGTGATGATTAATTAAAAGAAATAGAACTTCTTTTTCACAAATACGGGATTAAAAGAAATTACCTCGTCTTTTTTAATTTTTTCGATTTTTAATTCTTCATCGTGAAGGGAAAAAACAAGGCCTGAATCCGGGTCTTCATCTTCGCATATATAATACCCGACCGGGCCAAAAAATTCTTTTAATTGCTGCTGATCGCAGGTTGGCAGGAATATCCTGAGCACCCTTGGGTCATAATACCTGAAGTAGAGATCTTTTTTATCCTCCGTCATTACCATCAGGAACTGGCGAAAGTGCCTGACAAGGGTCTTCAATTCTTTGTTTGAGTGAACCATTACACCCCAGGAATCGCCCCAGCCATTTTGCAGGAACCAGTTCTCAAATTCCGTATTGTGTTCCATAGAAAACAGGTAAGGCGATACGGCTGCTAAATGCGCCTCGCTTTTCCCGCGGTAAAGAGAATCGAATTCAGGATTAAGCTCTTTTGCACGTAAAATGTCGGCACCCATACGGGCGGCATCGAGTAATATATAAAAAGGGTCTTGCAAAATCTAGTTAATTTGTATTTTAATGGTGACCGTATTAGATTTCATTCCGCCATACTCGACGAATACCTGAATTTCTCCCGGAATTAAAGGGAATTCCACATAATTTAACAAATCGGGATTGAAATATTCTCCGAGTGCCATTCCTTCAGATTCTTCCTCCGTAACTTCCGTGGATTTTGGTTGAGGGACCGTCGGACTCGTGTCACTTTCTATTAAAAATCCGGAGAAAACCTTATCATCGCCGATGTAATTGACACTAAGTTTAATAGGTTGAGATGTTCTTAAAGAATTAATATCCAATCGATAATACCCACAGATTGGTAAATAAATCATTTTTTCATTAACAGAAAAAATAATTTCTTCGGGAGCTTCTATTATTATTCCTAACCATTCCGGTTTCTGTTCCAGAGGCGAACACAAATTCGGTTCATAGCTATTGACATAAACTTTGCTAAATGTTTTTGGTTTGAATTCCATAGTTGTTGATTTTTTTTTAATGAAGTTTTGGGCTGAACAAAATGGTAATGTTCCGACCAATATGAAATATAAAAAAAAGCAAAATTTCAGTAAAAAGTATTTCTTTATAAAGTACTCCATCCTTTGCTGATATCTAATTTTCTTAAAGCTTTCTTACAATTTGAACAGAAGGAAGATATACCATTAGTTTCACCATACATAACACATCTTGATCTGTTTCTATCAGTTGCAGAGTCATACCTTGCCTGATAATCAGGATTGCCAAAATAACAATGAGGACCTTTATGGCCTTTTAAATCATCATAATAAGTAGCAACCTTTTCTGGTAATTTTCCCGCTCCGGAGGCTACCATTCCGACTTTATGACCCATTTCATGAATCATGGTTTGATTTTGAGACTTCGTATTTTCATTTTGCCACCAGGCCCTAGTACAAACACAAATCAGATTACCGCCGGGAAATTCCATTCCAGCCCTCATCCTGTCAACCCAATTAACTATCAGCTTAATATTCCCTTCTCCCACTGGGATATGATTAACGGAAATAGAGACTTTTTCATAACCTCCCGGAGGTATGGTTAATAAAATCTTGCATTTGTCTTTGGGTATGTCAACGGGTGGCAAGGAAAAATGCAACAAGTCTGTATATACAAATTTACAAGAAACAAACCAATCTTCACCAGTGACCAGATTATTCCATAAACAACGGGATTCAATTGCAGGATCTGTCAATCCGCGTCCTTGTATAGGAATCGTCACGGGAGATGCCCCCGGCCCCACTCGTACATTATATTTAAATTGTTCTTTACTAGGATTTTTAACTGCAAGGTGATCCGTATAAGCAACTGCAATACAATATGGTTTTTTATTTATCCCATCAGAAGTATTATAAGCTATGCGTGCTTTCGATTCAAAAGTGCTATTATCTGAAGTTGATATATTCTCCATATGATCCATAAACACATGGGACAATTTACTAATTTTTATATAATTGCTTAGAAATTCCTTAATGAGGCCTTTTAAATTGCCAGCTACACTTCTTAATCCATTCATTTTTATCTCAACAAGATAGAAAAAGCGAACTGTTTTTATCTTACCGGAACTTGTGACAGTATTGCCATTATTGTCTTTGGCAGAAAGGCTGTAAATATCATTACCTGCAGCAGTTAATGATAAACTACCGGAAAGGATTACAGTACCGTCAGGTCCGGTTGTGTATTCCTTTTCAAGACTATCAAAGGTAAAGTTATTGTTTCGGAATTTTTCGTCACCTGTATATACCGTATTAGTTCCAGCCGGCACTAATTTTATTTTAAAAGGATGAGTCCCGGCTTTATCGAATTTTACTTTAATTCTAGGTTTATTTGAAAGCCGGTCTTTGTTTTTCACTTTTTTACCATCAACCCATTTATCCTCGGCCGGTAAATTGACAAGTTGTTCTGCTGTACCAGTAACAATTTTAGTATCACTGCCATCCAGGAATTCAACAGATACAATATTCGCGATTACCTTTTTATCTTTAAGGGGGCAAGGCTTAACAGCACAATCAACTTTAGATTCAGCCATGTTTCTATGCAGGATATAATGGTTTTTTTGAAATAAGAAGGGCAATTTTGTCAGTGCCCTCTATGTCATCCATAACTAATATTTCGTAGGCCCATCTATTATCTTCTTCCCGGTCAAAATCTTTTCCCAGGCTGATCATGTATTCTATAAAAGGCAGAACATCATCCCGTTCTACAATATTATAACCTGCTGCTTTTTCAATACCTTCTTTTATTAATTTATGAAGGTCTTGATCGGTAATATTAACTATGGAAACAGGAAATTTTTGTTTTAAATGAACGACAGTTTCATTAATGAATTGGCTCATCAAATGATCGGACAATATTTCAAATTGTTTCCTGGTTATGGTAAGCATTATGTCTTGAATTAAGCTTTTTTAGCACATACTTCGCAAAACGGTGTACCGCTGACTGCGGCTTGTTTCATTGCTATGATCTGAGCAGCATTGACAGCAGCTGCCGGGCTCATCTGCGATAAAGCGGACATCATCAGGACTGGTACAACCGGACTTGGAGGCGAGCCCGGAGATATCTCGCCGATCAATACCGTCGGGCAGCCTACCGCTATCATTCCTCCGTGTACCGTAGGATCGCCCATCCTGGCAGCTGGTTTGCCGCCGATCAGAA
>Ga0247841_10007808_pt1 | contig 15702 bp, 14 predicted proteins | sample LaCruzMarch2015__2_FD_192410 | JGI IMG/M metagenome (GOLD analysis project Ga0247841, IMG submission 192410) | Freshwater microbial communities from meromictic Lake La Cruz, Castile-La Mancha, Spain - LaCruzMarch2015_18m | ecosystem: Environmental > Aquatic > Freshwater > Lake | place: Spain...
CCATTATTAAATACCTTTAATTTTTTTATAATAGAATAATACATCTGAACTACTCCATGCTACCTTTTCTATAATTACTTCATCAATATATCCTATACTATTTCTTGTATTAGCGTATGTACTCCATCCATCACCACCAATTCTAAAACCTGCACCTGTTAAAATTATTGGTCCCGTTTTTGCAATTGGACCATATTGCACACCATCTAAATATGAATATGCATTACTACCATTATAAGTTACTACTAAATGGTGCCACAAGTTATCATATACATCACCAACTGTAACTGCCGTTCCAGTTACATATGATTTAACAGTTATTGCGTTTGAAAATTTTAAAAATCCTGTTGTATTTGCATTATAATATCCTCTATCAACAACTATACCAGCGTATTGTGCTGATGATCCACTTAAACAAATCCAACATGAAATAGTTATTCCACTTGTGAAACCACTTGCATAATTTTGTGCTAATACTGTAACACCAGAATGAAAATAACCACACTTATCAAAAATTGGAACTTTTGTATTATTATAATATGTTAAACCAGTTTGGTTAAAATGGTAATTATTACCACTACTATCTAATACATTATTATCTAATTTAATATAAGCCATAGTATTATCATTAACTACATATTGTTGAAATATTTCAACATAATTAGTAGTTCCACTACTTAATCCTAATTTTCCAGTTCCATTATTTAAATATACTATTTCGTTCATTATTTCAGTTATTTTAGTTTGGTGTAAATGTTCCGGTTCCTGTAAATACATGTACCCAATCACCACCTAATTGATATATACTATTTCCTCCTGTTCCCCTTTGTGTTGCTGATGTATAACGAATTATTACTATACCACTACCACCATTTTTACCAATAGAAATATAATCATCACCACCGCCACCGCCACCAGTATTAACAGTTCCAGCAGTTGCAACAACACTATTATTATAATTAACACCTCGTCCACCACCACCATTACCGCCACTACCACCTGTACATGATGCTCTTAATCTTGCACCCCCACCGCCACCACCACCATAATAAATAGTTGTACCGGAAATATCACATGATATACCATCACCTCCATTAGCACCATTACAAGTTGTATTATTACCACCATTTGCAGCGTTACCACCACCACCATTACCTGAATCAGATGTATTTGTACCACCATTATGAACAGCATCACCACAATTACCTCCAGAAAATTTAATTAAATCGAATGGAACACCTACACCTTTTCTTGCAGTTATTGTTCCAAATACTGAATTAGTACCATCGGAAGTTGCACCAATGGTTCCTGTACCACCACCACCAATAGTAACAGTAATTTGTGATGTTGATGATATTGTATAACCTGTATTATAAATAACTTCACCAGCACCACCACCAGCACCACCATTGCCACCACCACCACCACCACCACCAACTACTAATACTTTAGCTGTAAAACTTGCAAAGCCATAAAATCTTTTCCAAGTATCACCAATATTAACCCATCCATCAGTAACCGTTTTCCAAGTATCACCGATATTAATGCTTATTGCTGTTACCGATTTCCAAGTATCACCTATGTTTATATTTGTTGCCATATTTATGCTGTATATTTTAAATAAATTGAACCTTCAGTTGTTGTTGAAGCTGTAGGTGGTGTTGCACTTGTTCCATAAGAAACATTAACAACCATATCAGTAGTTCCAGTACCGTGATCACCTACTTCTATATTCGGTGAATATAATGTTGTTCCTGAATAGTATAATGATGAATTATATGTATATAAATTTGATAAACCAGAAGATCCAGTTGCACCACTTGTTCCTGATGTTCCACTAGTCCCATTGGTTCCACTGGTTCCTGAAGTTCCTGACTTACCTGATGTTCCACTAGTTCCTGACTTACCGCTGGTACCTGATGTTCCACTAGTGCCTGATGAACCTGATGTGCCACTAGTGCCTGATGAACCTGATGTGCCACTAGTTCCTGACTTACCGCTGGTACCTGATGTTCCACTAGTGCCTGATGAACCTGATGTGCCACTAGTGCCTGATGAACCTGATGTGCCACTAGTGCCTGATGAACCTGATGTGCCACTAGTTCCTGAACTACCACTGGTGCCTGATGTGCCGTTGTTACCATTTATACCACTTGTACCTGAAACACCACTGGTTCCGTTTCCTGATGTGCCAGAAGTACCAGAAGTACCTATGTTACCATCCTTACCCGAACTACCACTAGTACCCGAACTACCACTGGTGCCATTTCCTGATGTGCCAGAAGTGCCTATTTCACCATCCTTACCCGAACTACCATTTGTTCCATTTCCTGATGTGCCAGAAGTGCCTATTTCACCATCCTTACCCGAACTACCACTGGTACCGTTTCCTGATGTGCCAGAAGTGCCTATTTCACCATCCTTACCAGAACTACCATTTGTTCCATTAACACCTGATGTACCCGATGTACCTTCGTTTCCATCCATACCTGAACTACCACTGGTACCATTATTTCCTGATGTACCAGAAGTACCCATTTCACCATCTTTACCTGAACTACCACTTGTGCCTGAAATACCACTAGTACCATTTCCTGATGTTCCTGAACTTCCATCATAACCACCATTTAAACCATCCTTACCTGAACTACCACTGGTGCCATTTCCAGATGTTCCTGATGTACCATTTCCTGAACTACCACTGGTGCCGTTTCCTGATGTGCCAGAAGTGCCTATTTCACCATCCTTACCAGAACTTCCACTTGTTCCTGTTGTGCCTGATAAACCATTTTTTCCACTTGTTCCTGATGTACCATCACCACCCAAATAACCATCCTTACCCGAACTACCACTTGTTCCTGAAACACCACTGGTGCCATTCCCAGATGTACCAGAACTACCTATATAACCATCCTTACCTGAACTACCATTTGTTCCATCAACACCTGATGTTCCACTATTACCTGATGTTCCTGAACTTCCATCAACACCTGATGTGCCATTTCTACCACTTGTTCCTGATGTTCCATTAGTAACTATAAAAGTTGCACCTGTAACACCACTTAAAATAATTTCATTACAAAGTATTCCATTATCTAAAGCTAAATCAAAGAAAATACCATCTACTGAATTATCGAATAATAAACAAGGTGTAAAATCAATTGGAAATTCTTCAAACCAATCATCCGGTAATAATTTAATCATTCCTTCTGCGTAAACAATCATTTCATTAAAACAATTCATTCTATTTGTTAATGCTGTTCCAGAAGTAAAATTTGGTGAATTAGTAATATTGTTTAATAAGTAAATTCTTAACTTATATTTATTCATATAATTACTACTCATTGAAAATGGAATAGGACAAATAAAGCATGCTGGATAAGTTGTATTTGGATTAAGTTCCATTTCATCCTCTAAACAAATTTCACAATAAACCGTTTTAGAATTTATTGTTGTTGCTTCAACCCAATTTTTTAAATATGTTAATATATTAGCGTACGTCACGTTACCTTGTTATTTTTTTATCTATTTTGATAAACTTATTTATTATCATTACAATTCTGTTTTTTACAGTTTAATCTAATATCTGTAATAACATCAATAATATGATCTATTTTAGAATCTATTTTATCAACTTTAGCTTCAAGTTTATCTTCTATTCGTAAAATATCTTGTTCATTTTTATCCATTCTAATTTCTATATCCTTAATTGTATGTTACAATACTCGAAAAAACAGTAAAACGTGTATCTTTCCACGCTCCACCTGCTACATAAATACGACAACCATACTCCGCCATATTGTCAGAAACTAAACTTATCGGTATGGGACAAATGAATGCCGCAGGATAATTCGTTTGTGGTTTGAGTTCGATTTCGTCTTCGAGACACTTTTCGATATATTTAACATATGTTTGCCCACTCACCGTAGTTCCACTTAGCCAATTAAATACATAATTAATAAATTGTATATATGTCATCACAACCACTCTTATTTTTTCTAGGAACACCACCAATACGGAAATTATATACGTTATTCGATGGTCTATCACCATACACATTACTATAATATAACGGGTATAAAGTCTTGTTATTATCTATGTATCTTTTCATTTCTTTTCTACGGGAATCGATATAATTCTGAATGAAATCACGAATAAAAGCTATATCCCTTGATTCTGCTGCTTGTGAATGATCTGATACTTTAATTCGTAACCCACTATCATTCAATTGTAGTGACAACGTAATTGCTAAGTATTGCCATACACCATATGCAAGTATATATTTTAAATAATTATCTATGATGTATTGATTTTCTGTCGTGGTATAACCAGTTCCTCCACTTAATTGTAATAGAATTTGGTCATACCACTCTTGACCACAAGTATCTTTTATCAAAGAATCTTGTGTGAATACTATAGCACTATCGATCAACACTTTTTGTATCGTTTGATTTATTTCGGGAGCGTATTGTTTTACCTCCGTATCAGTCATAATATATGTTGTTGTCATTATATAACAGGATTATTTTGAACAGGTGTTGAAATTTCTGTTGGCATCGGTGTTGGAACTTGTTTAATCGGTTTGTCAATAGTCGGTAATGTTTTTATTTGAAGTAAATTTTCATAAATCGGTTTTAAACCTTGTATGATTTCCCTCTTGATTGTATTCACAACCGTTTCTTGATATATATTTTCGAATATTTCAATTTCGTTTGCCGCTCCCAACTTACCCGGAACAAGAATTCCTAATAATTGAACAGGTAACATATGTGCTACCGAAATATTTCCGGTTATTTGTTCCGTTAAAAAACGATACCTTAAATCATCTTCGTCATTATTGAATTTTTCGATAGTCGGACGATGATCACGATCTTCAGAGTATAATACCAACATCTTACCCGCGTTACCTGATTTTGTAAAATTATCCCTTAAGGTTTTTTCGAACTGTGCTTGTTTTTCTTCATCGAAAAATGAATTTATACTGATTAAAGTATTAGCGATAAAATTGTTTTCAACCAGTGATGCATAATAATTTTCCAAAGAAATATCTGTAACTATCCATTTTAAGCCCGCCATATAATATGGTTTAGAGTATATATTTTCACCCGGACAGTATCTTTGATAATAATACATTTGGTGATCATCGAATAATGGATTCGGATTAAACGCTTGAACGATTTGAACGTCACGATTTGAATATTTCAAAAAATCATTAGAAAAATAATAAAATAATTGTTGATTTTGTTCGTCAGGTTTACCCAATCTAACTTTTGATACATCAATATGATTTACTTTTACTATTTTTGTATGGTCAATTGACCAAAGAATCTCACAACAAAAAGTTCCATACAATATATAGTCCATTGTAAGTTTACCGAATAATTCATCATCTTCAAAACCTTTACAGATTTTCAATTTGAGGTTGTTTAAAATAGCTCCATGAATCGCTGATCCATAATATAAATCCAATAAATCCTGAAACCAACGATTGTCAATTCCAGCGAGAAAGTAATTGTTATTACCACTCCAAACTTCTTTAAATATGGGAATCTTTTGTTCCGATAATTCAACTGATAATGATTTACCCAATATCTTTTTACCATCTTCGGGTATCTTTGTGTCATCCATAAGGTATATTTTGTTTTCACTTATATATAATAATCATCTAGTGTTTGTATGCAATAAAAAACCCCGTCTGAACCGACAGGGTTTTTATGGGAGAAGAATTGAAATGATATATGAAATGGGGTTAAAAAAACAAGATTATGATAAAGACCCCAATCTATATAGATTTTAAATTTCTAAAAGTTTCCTTAAACTACATAATTTGTAATAAAGGTTGAAGCTAATCCACCAGCAGCTGGATCTAATTCTACCATCGGTAAGGATTCCAGTCCTTCGAGCTCAAACGTCAGACCTTTTCTGCCGTTGGATTCTGCGACTGTGCCATAGCTACCAGCTATCATGGAAAGCCCATTTTGTAAACCAACCGCATAATATTTAGCGTCGATGGTTTTAAAAATACAGATTACATCCGCTTGTAAAAGTTGTTTATACATATTGTAAACTTCTTCTGTCATACCCTGAACAAAGCCAGAAATTTTTGGTTTACTGACACTTGTACCATTCGGTAACGAAATTTCCGGAGTGTCCAAAGCTGACGCCACTTGTTTATTAAAACTTATGCGATAAAATGCCTTGTCTGTTCCGGTTGCTCCCGAGAATGTCATTCCCGATACCAAACTACCCGCGGTTGAAAGTGTATAACTAACTAAATCTGAATAGTTGGCCAAATATGCAGTTACAACCCCCGGTTGTTCCGAGCGGCAGCTGGAAGCTATTGTTGTGTTAAATCTTAAACATGTTGCCATATATTGATATTATTATTTTTTAATTTTTTAAAGTTCCGGAGATTTTGTCTCCAGAACTAATTCTTTTTTATTGTTCCAATTAAGGAGCGATTAACACGATTTCATTACCCCAAAAGTAATTTGCCCCAATTTTCCACTGCATTGAACTTCTTACTTCTCTAGAATCTGCACTCCACCAAAGATCAATCTTATCATTTTCGTTGAGTAAATCAACACCTATGATAAGGTTTGAAGCTGGTGTTAAAACCCATTTACATAATGTGTCTAACGCACGGATTGGAACTACCTTGATTGGAATTCCCGGGAACATGAAAGGTTGAATACCTGCTGACTTATCAGTTGCATCAATATGATACAAGTTACCAAGAATTAAAGCTTGTATCATCAAAGCTGCGGTATCATAACCTACAAATAAGGTTAAATCTGTTTTCGATTTTGCTTCTGGTGCTAAGTGATTGAAAGCTCCAAATAAAGCGTTAATATAATCTGACGCGGTTTTACCAGTGTTACATACACCAAATGTGTAATCGTGAACTGTAGCGTCGTTAGCTGCTAAATACAACCAACCATCACATTTAACTGAAGAAGCTGCAGTTGTTGACCACAACATATCTTCAATTGCACGTTGCAATTTTTTCACCTTGATATCAGCCCATTGCTGCTCAAATGGTATACTTTGGTTAAAACCCGGTTTCATACTTAATTGTAATGAAGTGGTGTTTAAATCCTCAGGACATAATGTTTCTTGTGTGCGAAGTGAAACGACTGAAATTGTCTTGTCGGTTAAAAAAGTGTTACCACTTGGGGAATACCCACAGCCGCCAGCGGCTACTACCAATTCAGTATCAAGATATTTGATTGTCTCTTGACTCTTGATTCCCGGCATGATTGTTACCAATTGGCCGGTTTGATTACCTATCAATCCTTGTGTCATTAGGGTCTGCGAATTTTCGTTTACCCATCCTGTTAAATCTGTTACGACAAATGCCATATTTTTTATTATTATTTTTTATTGTTTCTCATATTGTTTATGATTGCCATTCTACTGTCAATAGTTGTTTGAACGGTATCAACGGGTTTAGATTTAGAAACTTCTTTCCCGAGTGTAATTTTATTCATAATGAAAGAAACATCTTCTTTTAATTTCGATATTTCTTCTGTGTTGTTTGGAAGATTTGAAAGTTTTTCTTCGATTGATGTGATTTTTTGCATCATTGATACAATGTTTTTTTCCAAAATTGATGACTCAATTTCTTCAACAACTGGTGTTTCAACTACTGGTAATTCTTCTGTCGCTACAACAGGAACTTCAACAATAGGTAATTCTTTCTTTTCTTCAATTTCGACTGCGACCGGTGTTCCTGAATTATCGGGAATTTCTTCTGTTTCGATTTGTTCCACAATATCAACTATCTTACCATCTTCAACGGTGATTATTTCACCAGTTTCTAATTCGTAATTTCCCGATGGAAGTGCCACAAGGCCGTCCGTTGTTTGGATTTGAATTCCAACTCCTACGGCAAGATCTCCATCTAGCACACAAGTATTTCCGTCCTTTAGAACGACTTCACCAGCGAATTTGATTTTTAAAATTTTCAATAATTTATTTATCATAAAAAAATTTATTAATTTTTTTCATCTTATATTCGTATATAATAAACGAATACGAAATGATTAAAGTGATCAAAGGACAAAAATAGATTCGATACTAAATCCCATTACTTTTCTCGCCTTTATGTGCTCCCATAACGTAGGACCAACGATCTTATATCTCAACATCCACTTCGTTGTAGTGTCATCTTCTTCCAACCAACTGTCTAATAATACCGCGTTTCCAGTGACGTTCTTTTCGTGCATATATGTTATGTTTCTGTTGTATCCGTATTTTTCTTTAATGTCACGAATCGTTTGTCTTGAAAACCATACATAACCAGAATTTCCTTGTGAATCTGCGTTGTTACGATATATCAATTGACCAGATTTTAAAACACAACCAACAACCTCTTGTTTTTCTATTGATTCAATTGCGAAATTTATTTGGTTTGAAATTTCCTGATTCAATTTAGTTTTAGGTATATCGTTTTGTGATACTTTTTGTAGACGATGACGGCAATTATAAATATATTGGTCACCCATAAAATCTTTTGTCCCATCGAAATTCATGAAATTTGCACCTTCCGCGATAAACGCGTATTCTTTTTGGTCAAATGAACTCCATGATTTTACTTGTTCCGTAGTATAAATTCTGTCTTTTGATGTATATGCATGCATCTTACAAAACTTGTGACTTGTATCAATAATTTCTTGATCGGGTGATGAAGTCCATTTCCAATATTGTGTCTTTTCTTTTGCGAATAATTCGAATTGTTCCTCAATCGCTGGTAAATCCACAAATGAAACCGCTTGAACTCCGGTATCAGGACTATCATTTATTTTCAATTCTTTGATGATGTAAGTATTATTATTCATAATTTTTATAGATTATTTTTACCAATTTGCTTTATCCTGTGTCACTTTTACTTTTCTTTGAGTTGATGAAATATCAACTTCACTAACTATTACGGGGATGTTTGTAACTTCCCTGATTACAGATTTTAATTCTTCAACATCCATAACGTTATTTATAATTGTCGTGTTGGTCGAACTTGTATTTACATTACTCATAAGACTATCTGAAATAGGACGATATTCAGTTTTCGATGGTATTTGTCCACCCATTTGAAACATATATCCACCAGATGATGATAATCTTTGTGTATTATTATTTGTAACCATTTCGATGATTTTCATATTCTTTTCAGATAATTTCCCGTCATTTATTGTTTGTAACAACGATTTTATCCCGCTCTTTTGTGTTATCGTTTTATTTATAATGAATTCACCACCCTCCAATTCAACCTGACCGGATGGAGTAGGAACTTTAACACCACCTTCAGTATGTGATGGTCCTTTTATTTCCCCACCTTTTGCGTAGGTAGGAACAGGTTGTGAAGAGATCGTGTCTATTTGTGCTGCTGTAACTAACGCTATTAGAACCGCTGCGACAGTTCCAGCTATTGGTCCTAATTGACCGTATGCTTGAACAATAGCTAACGCTCCCTGTATAACAGCTAGAGTAACCGCCGCGTCTTGTTCCTTACGGAATTGAGCTTGTTTTATGGATTTAATTTTAGTATTCTTTTCTTCTTCAATCTTTTCTTTCTTTTTCTCGTATTGAGTTTGGGTGATAAGATTATGTTTTAAAAGATTATCTAAATTTTTATTAGCTTTTTCTGCTAATAATTCCTGATTTGCAATATAAGAATCTACCATTTGTTGTTGTGCGGCGAGATTGGATTGCATGATTGTGAAAATTGTATCAGCGGTTTGTTGTGTCAACTGACCCATATTAGCTTTTAACGCATCCATCGGTTTCGCCCAAGCTTCCGGATTAAACCAATCGGAAAATGCAGTAACTTTTTCGGTTGGGACGAATGGTGTTGATGTTTTTGTTTTTGTTTCAGTATCGGAAGCTGTTTGAATTTGTCTAGTCAATTCTAACTTTTTCTCTAAAACTTTTATTTCCTCATCAATTATAGTTTTTTGTTCCGCTGTCAAATCTTTAGATTTGAGTTTTTCTTCCCATACTAATTTCTCAAGAGTTATTTCTTGAATCTTCAGATTCGTCAATTTCTGTTGCTCTTGATTTTGAAGTTTCAATAATCTATTTCTTTCGTTAAAAGCAGCAATACGGACTTTATCATTCAATTTTTCATTGTCAATTATATCCTGTTGCCCTTTTATCTGTATATCTAAAATTTGATTTTCGTCATTTATTATAGATGTTTGACGTTCCCTAGAGTATTTTAATCGTATATTATTTATTTCTTTCTGTCTTTGCTCTTCCAATTCTTTGTCAGATACTGGGACAACTTTTTTCTTATCTTCTATTTTCTTTTGTGATTCATCTATTTTTGTTTGTGATTCTTGTTGAAGATTTTTTAATTTTAACAAATCAGTTTCAACTTGTAATCTTTCTCTAGTCAAACTTAAATTCGATGTTTCTAAATCTTGAGTTTCGATTTCACGTGTAGCAATTTCTTGATTCACTCTTCTTACTTCTTCTGTCCATTTTCTCACTTCTTCTTTATCTTTATCAGATAACGCTTTTGGTGCAACCAACACTATCTCACCTGTTGTTTTAAAACTAATTGTAGATTTTGCTGGTGGTTTACTTATAAGACCTCCCATTTCAGCTTTTAGACTTTCTATAGCATCAGAATTTACAGAAATTTGTTTGGAAATATTATATCCAATACTTTTCTGTATACCTTCATATTTTTTCAATAAAGCTTCATTTTTACCCATTTCTGCACCAATTTTAGCAAGATTCTTTTGTTCGTCTGTCAATTCTTTATTGATAGCTTCCACCTCTAACTTATATGTTTTAGTTTCGTCAACAACACCCTGAACATCCCTTTCTTCTGGGGTCAGCTTCTTCTTATCGAATTCTTTTCTTTTATTTTCCAAATCTGTATATAATTTTAGAATCTTCGTGGTGGAATCTAAATATGCACGATACTCTTGATCAAGAGCACTTATCGTATCTTTCAATCTTTGAACCTTGAAGTCTATAACCTTTTGGTTAATATCCCTTTCTTGTTTTTCGGTTGCCGTCTTGATTTTTAAATCACGTTCCTTTCTTTGTTGTTCCGCTGTCCTGTCACTTTCTGATACAACAGCAGCAATCTTCTTAGCTTGTGCTGTAACCGCTGCAACAAATGGATTTTCACCCCTGAATATCCCCTTAATACCTTCCCACATATTAGTGAAGCCGACAGTTATAGTATCTAAAAATCCACCATCACCTGTTATTTCTTCTAAATCTTTCGCTAATTTTTTACTCAATTCATCAGAAGAATACGCGAATTCATTGTTTATTCTCGCTATTTCCGCACCAAATTCGGTTATTTTCCCCGTCGCCAATTCATATTCAATACCCAAATCATTCAATGTTTTGATGGATTCGTTGTATGATTTTCTCGCTTCTTCGTCTTTTATTACTGTCCCGTCTAACGCTTTTTCGTATTCCTTTACCTTTACTTCCGATTTACCAAACGCGAGATATAAACCACCCAAAGCCGCAACAAGTGCTACTATTCCAGCGACTAATAATCCAATAGGATTCGCTGCTACCGCAGCGTTCCACGCTAATTGTAACTTACCCATTAAACCAATACCTAACGCCGCTTTCGCTTCAGATGCTGACAAAGCGGTATTCGCCATTACTTGTTCGTAACGTGCTGCTGTAACTGATTTTATAGTAACTAGTTCCACCAACTGTGCTGCACGCATCGTAATCATTCCTTTTAATCTTTTTGCATCTGCGAGTTCCTGTAATGACATTGATAACTGTATTGTCATCATTAATTTTCTTTCAATATCGTTAGTCATTTCCGATTCTATACCAAGTGCACCCATTGCCGCGGTAACACCACCTATCGCGTTCGCTCCCACTCTACCGATTTGTCCGATATTTGAAAAAACATCGCCTATATCCATAGATTTTGTTGCCGCTTGTAGGTCTTCCATTTGTCCACGAATATCACCAAGACGTGTCATAACCGCTTGTTGATCTTCTTTCGATAACATATTGTTACCGATAAGTCCTTTTAAGGCAATCATTTCACGTTTCATCCCTTGCATCGAAGAGTTGAATTGTGATGTATCCACTTTCATGTTTACATAAATATTCTCGGTGTTACTTGCCATATTATCTTATTATTTCTTTTGTCAATGCTTCACATGACTTATGTATAGACATCATCATTATTATAGAAAATTCTATAATTAAATTCCTATATATTTTAAATGAACATGAATCTTTTACATCATATAAATCATAATATCTACGAAGAATGAATTTATCATAATCATCGAGATATAATTTAGATGATGATTTTTTAATTGATTTCATCCCGTAAAAAACAGTATCTATTAAATTATTATCCATACTTATATATAATAATTTTTAATTTATAACTTATAGAAATTAATATCATCAATATCTAACCAATCAAGTGCAATCAGATAAAACCCTTGAGGATATCCATAGCTGTTTGGAACTGGTATAGAAGATAATGTTGATACCCAATCAAATTGAAAGTATTGTGCGTTACCGGTATTCGATGGAGCGGTAAACAAATAAGTGTTATTCACCCAAAAATATCCTACCATTGATGACGGGGTCCTGTAATTAAAACTTAATCGATATGTATCACCCAATACCAGTGGTATAGTCGCTGGATTAAAATAATATAAATAAAACGCGCTTCCACCACCCGGGAAATACATATACAAATGATAATCGGTAAAACCGTCACCACCATTTCTTCTTTCGTATTGTTCGTAAGGTTTATTATCATACCAATAAATAGGACGGTCATTCACAGTATCCCAATTCCAATCTGTTGTTCCATACCCATCCGCGTTTAAAAACAGATTATTCATTGTTGTTCCCGAACAAAGGCCGATTGTTAATATATTTGATGAACACTGATATTCATCACGACAAATTTCTGAACTTGTCATTACACACCATACTTGTTCCGTTGAATTTATACCTGTGAATTCCACACCATTCCATGTTGAACCTGTCATCACAACACCACTTCCAATACCCGGTGCATACCATTGATACACCGGTGTCGTTCCTCCATCTGTCGGTTGTGCTGTAAAATTATTCGATAATTCAAGACAACCCGGATCTACGGATATTTGAACAGATGGTGTTACATATTCATTTACTGTCATTACAACCGGATTTGATGTAGCGGTTGTTGTCGTTAAACAAATATAATTCGATGTCATTACGCAAGTTATTATATCACCTGTTGTTAAATCGGTTGTCGGTTGATATGATGTTTGATTGTAGCCTACATTATTCCCATTCTTTTTCCATTGAAACGATGGATTATTGCCACCATATGTATATCCTGTTATGTAAAATATAGGTCCTTCAAACTGACACACGATATTTCCCGGTTCCACCCATATACCAATTGTGGGTGTTCGGTTCGTTAAAACTGTTATAACTATTGTATTACTAGTCTTTGTTGTTATACCTTGTGTTGCGGTGCAAGTTACTGAATCACCATTCGATAACGACGAATTCGAGTAATACGCAGAATTTGTTCCAACGTTACTACCATTTACCTTCCATTGATATGTTGGTGAAGTGAAACCGTAAGTTACACCCGTAAAATTAACCGGATGTCCGTCACATATTTCCATATGGTCTGAAACGATAGAAATTGTTGCACCGGTATTCGTTGTATATTCAACAGAAATCATATTCGAATATACCGGTCCGTCATTACAAGGACAAGTTGATGTTATTCTTAACTCCACTTCATCCCTGTCATTTGGATAAAAAGTATATACATGACTAGTAGAACGATTACCACCATTCACAATCCATTGATAAGTATCACCACCGCAAAGACCTTGTAATTCCGTTGTAGCGAAAGTTGCGGTTTGACCTGATAAAATATAACAAGTTGTTCCAGAAGATCTCGGAACACTTTCAATTTCCACTTGAACTGTAACATTTGGATTTATTGTTATTGAACAAATATTCGAAACCGATGGATTTTCAACCGCACAAGTTATATTTGATGTCAATTGACAATATATTTTATCATTTGTTGTCGGTGAATAAGTATATGTATTGGTTGAACCACTTTGAACCATTGTTGTATTCTTATACCACTTGTATATCGGTGAAGTTCCACCATTTGTAGGTGTCGCTGTAAAAACTGTTGAAATTCCGGTGCATTGTGTTAAACCCGTCGGTGAAACTGTTACAGAGACTGGTTTCAAAGGGTTTACTGTTAATGGTCCTATTGTATTTGATGTTACACCTGATGGTGAAGCACAAATCGCTGATGAAGTCATTTCCACCTTTATTTGGTCACCGTTTTTCGGTTTGTATGCGTAGGTTGTCCCAGTCGCGTTTCTTATCTGCTCCCAATCACCCAAAGCTTCTTTTTTATACCAAGTATATGTTGGATTACCACCTCCACAAACAGTTACACCACTAAAAACTACGGTGTCACCGCTGCATATTACCGGAACACCCTCGAATACTGGTGGTCTATATCTTCCATCTTTCGTAGTAAAATCCGAACTTGATTTTACTACGAAATAATTTAATGTTACTGACGGTGTGCAGGGTTCGTAAACTTCAAATTGTAACATATTGGAATAGCATGGCTTACAAGTAGATCCAGTTAAGACACAATAAATAGTGTCACCATTAGCAAATGAATTTGCCCTAAATTTATTTTCGTCATCACCAATTTCTTGACCGTTTAACATCCAATCGAAATGAGGTTGATGTATTCCTTCGTATATTGTGGATGCTGTTAAAGTTATAGTTGTCCCAGAACAGAATTTAGTTCCGTCAGACGAAATCATAACTTGTGGGCACCAAGGTTTAAATAAATTCATTATATCATCATTATTTTACCACGAATAAGTTTCGGTGAACCCGCTATACCCGTTAAATCTATTGTTAGTTGTTTACCGTATGTCATTGAATTATCTGCGGTTGACCAGTAGTGTTGTATGAACTCTTTACTTGTTACACCCGATAATCCGGTTACAGCAACCCCGTCAATATTTACAACGAAATCGGTTATACCCGTATCGGATTGAACAGATATTCCACTAACAGTATAAGAATTATACGAATATAAATCTAAAATATACTGTTGAGGGAAAGTATAAGGATCAATGTCTCGGTATTCGAATTTTATATCGTTTAATCCCGATCCACCATCTTTACCACTACTACCACTTGTTCCGTTTCCTGACGTTCCAGAACTTCCGGTGTTTCCCGATGTTCCACTTGTTCCGTTTTCACCTGATGTTCCAGATGTTCCGTTTCCAGATGTCCCAGAACTTCCGGTGTTTCCAGATGTTCCACTTGTTCCGTTTTCACCTGATGTTCCAGATGTTCCGTTTTCACCTGATGTTCCAGATGTTCCGTTTTCACCTGATGTTCCAGATGTTCCGTCACCTCCCGGTGCACCTGTTCCTGATGTTCCTGAACTTCCTGTGTTTCCTGATGTTCCACTTGTTCCGTTTTCACCAGATGTCCCTGAACTTCCATCACCTCCCGGTGCACCTGTTCCACTTGTTCCTGAACTTCCACTTGTTCCGCTTGTTCCTGAACTACCTAATGCTGATGTCCCACTTGAACCGTTTTCACCAGATGTTCCAGAAGAACCGTTTTCACCGGATGTTCCTGAACTTCCATCACCTCCACCTGTTCCACTTGTCCCTGAAC
>Ga0247841_10007810_pt1 | contig 15701 bp, 10 predicted proteins | sample LaCruzMarch2015__2_FD_192410 | JGI IMG/M metagenome (GOLD analysis project Ga0247841, IMG submission 192410) | Freshwater microbial communities from meromictic Lake La Cruz, Castile-La Mancha, Spain - LaCruzMarch2015_18m | ecosystem: Environmental > Aquatic > Freshwater > Lake | place: Spain...
TTAGGAATATTGCTGATTGCAGTTGCGTATAATCTTAAAGCACAGGAGAATGAAAAGAAAGGAGACACTACAAAAATCAGGATAGGCGATAAAAAAATACTAATAATCGAAAATGATAAAGTGACAACCGTTAAAACAGATATCGATGAGGATACAACACAAATAAATATTGAAGAGATCGATTCTCTTGGAGATATTGAAGAAGAAGAATTGTGCGGCGACAAATTTAAAGGTAACTGGAGAGGCTTTGAATTCGGACTGAACAACTACATCACCAAAGAAGGGGATATGATTAATGATGATTCTGACCTGGCGCTTAACCAGGGAAAATCATGGGCATTTTCTCTTAACTTATTGCAACTGAGCATTCCTGTAATACATGACCATTTCGGAATAGTTACAGGACTTGGTTTTGAATGGAATAATTACAGCTTTGACCACGATATTACACTGGCACCCGATACAGATATGGTAGTTACAAATACCGGAGGCATTGAATTTTCGAAAAATAAACTGAAAACAACCTTTTTAACTGCTCCACTTGTTTTAGAATACCAGACAAAGGTTGGCAACAGCAATAAAAAATTCTTCATCGGAGCTGGCCTGATCTGTGGTATAAAACTCTGTTCATCTACAAAACAGGAATGGAGCAGCGGCAATACCGACCACGAATATGTTGTTCAGGATAATTATAATATTAACTCATTCCGTTACGGCCTGACAGGAAGAATAGGATACGGACATTTCGGACTTTTTGCCAATTATAATATGACCCCATTATTTAAAGATAATACAACACCCATAGATCTTTATCCGATAACAGTAGGGATAAGACTATTCGGATTCTGATTTATTATTTTTACTTTTGTCAATCAAATGCAAAAGTAAAAATATGATCAACGAAAAGCTTTTATTCCCGGGGAGTATAGTAGTTGTTGGAGGTTCAAACGATATTGCTAAACCAGGCGGAAGAGTTCTGAAAAATCTGATTGATGGTAATTTCCCGGGTGATATGTATGTGGTCAATCCCAAAGAAATTAATATTCAGGGAGTAAAAACATATGCCTCTGTTAATGACCTTCCTTATGTTGACCTGGCAATTATTGCAATTGCCGCGAGATTTGCAATAGAGACAGTCGAAATTCTTGCAAAGCAAAAATCAACAAAAGCTTTTATTATACTTTCTGCCGGATTCAGTGAGGAAGGGCCAAATGGCAGGGAAATTGAACATAAAGTTGTAGAGATCATTGACAGTGTTGGAGGCTCATTATTAGGACCAAATTGTATAGGGGCACTTTCACCTGAATATCATGGCGTTTTTACAAGCCCGATTCCCAAACTCGACCTAAGGGGATGTGATTTCATCTCAGGCTCCGGTGCAACAGCATGTTTTATTATGGAATCAGGCATTCCTATGGGATTGCCTTTTGGCAGGATATTTTCTGTTGGTAACAGCGCCCAGCTTGGCATCGAGGAGATTTTGGAATATATGGATGAAACCTTCGATCCAAATAAAAGCCCAAGGGTCAAACTTCTTTATCTGGAAAATATATCCAAACCAAAAAAGTTACTTAAACATTCCAGGTCGCTTATTGCCAAAGGATGTAAAATCGCGGCTATTAAAGCCGGTACATCAGAAGCAGGTGTCAGGGCTGCTTCATCACATACAGGTGCACTTGCCAGTTCGGACGCAGCAGTTGACGCACTGTTCAGAAAAGCAGGAATTGTAAGATGTTATGGAAGAAATGATATAATTTATACAGTATCGGTCTTTCTTCACAAAGAGTTAAAAGGGAAAAATATTGCAATTATTACTCATGCCGGCGGCCCTGCAGTTATGCTTACTGATGCCCTTGCAAACGGCGGACTGAACGTTCCGCATATCGATTCGCCTGCCGGCAGGGAGCTGCTTGCCAAGCTGAATCCCGGTTCTTCAGTTTCAAACCCTGTTGATTTCCTTGCTACCGGAACGGCAGAACAACTCGGGACCATCATTGATTATGCCGATAAAAAATTCGACGAGATTGATGCAATGATCGTGATATTTGGCACAACCGGCCTTACAAAGGTTTACCACGTTTTTGACGTGCTGGATGAAAAAATGAAAACAAGCAATAAACCGATATATCCGGTCATTCCTTCGGTTAATTCAGCAAGTGGGGAAATAAATCATTTCAAGGATAAAGGTCGTATTTATTTCCCGGATGAAGTGCTGTTAGGCAAGGCTCTTACTAATATTTACAATATTCCTGCACCCGCTGCAGAGGATTTTATTCGTCCGGTAATTGATAATGCAAAAATCCGTAAAGTAATTGATACGGCATCGGATGGATACCTTTCCCCTGAAAATGTCCAGGGATTACTTGATGCAGCCGGAATACCCAGATCAGGAGAAGCGGTTGCTGTATTTAATCAGGATGCTGTAAATGCGGCAAACGAACTCGGTTACCCCGTTGTTATGAAAGTAGTGGGACATGTTCACAAATCGGATGTGGGAGGCGTTGTTCTGAATATAAAAACAAAAGAAACTGTGGAAAAGGAATTTGAGAGAATGATGAAAATTCCCGGAACAACAGCAGTGCTTATCCAGCCAATGCTTAGCGGTGTGGAATTATTCATTGGTGCAAAAAGGGAAGAAAAATTCGGTCACCTTGTTTTATGCGGATTAGGAGGGATATTTATCGAAATCCTGAAAGATACAGTCACAGGCTTAGCGCCCCTTTCAAGGGATGAGGCATTCGATATGATGAAAAGGCTTAAAGGCAATAAAATATTTAAGGGAGCCAGAGGCCAGGATCCGATAAACGAAGATTTGTTTGCCGAAATAATCACCAGGGTATCTGCCCTTGTCGAAGCAGCACCTGAAATATCTGAAATGGACATCAATCCCCTGCTTGGTAAGAAAGACAGGATTGTTGCAGTTGATGCAAGAATATGTATTGAAAAGGCAATTAAGTGATTAAGTCGATTTAGTTGATTTAGTAATTTATTGATTTGTCTTTCTTTTCTATCATCATTGCATGGACATGCTTTCAGCTTTAGTAGTGTGTGCAGAACCGTCTGCACTCGGGGGCTCATATTAATCCTTCACACAGCGCACAGACATTCCACCACTCTTTCCAGTAGGTGCCCTGGTTACCCCGCTATCCCAGGCTAACATTACCCGGTACCAGGCATTATCTGCATCGGACATGGTAGCACTCCACCAATTTCCGGCTTCACAAATACTATTGAAAACAGATCCACGGCCTCCACCCGGACGGGCTGTAAAACCGGTTTCGTTGGTTGCTCCCGTGTTTGGGGTTTGCCAGTTCGCAAATCCTGCTTCTTTTAGTTTACCACCCGCTACATTTTCTCCACCCAAAAATGTGATCAAAGTTGTCCACTCCGTGTCAGTGGGTATGTGCCAGCCAGAGGGGCAAAGGTTGCCCGTATTAACTGTATACCAATTGTACAACGCTCCATAAGTATTGCCATAATTAGCCTGGTCATTACTATACCAGCAGTAACCAGGCGTTGATGAGTATTCCCATACTGTGTTATCAGTTATTAATGGAATACTTGCTCCATTTTTATATTTGGTTGTCCTCAGATTTTCTGCCATCCATACCTGTGTACTAATGGTCACGATAGTGTAGTTATTTCCATCAACATCACTTATAGTTGCACCTCCCTGAAGTGTAATAAAAGACATTGCACTGCCATAACCCGTTCCATTGCTGTTGGTTGCATAAGCCCTGACATAATAAGTTGTATTTGAACTTAATCCAGTAATATTACTTGTAAAAGTGCCGGCACCGGTTCCTTCTGTAGTTTTACTGTCGGCAATAGTGGGAGATTGGTTTATGCTCCAGCAAACACCTCGTGCTGTAACTGTCGCACCGCCATCAGAAGTAATATTACCACCACATGTTGCAGTGGATTGTGTAATATCGGTTACTGCATTCGTTGTTAAAACGGGTACTTGTGAAGTCGTAGATAACGTAGTAAACGATACTGAACTGCCATAACCTGTTCCATTGCTATTGGTTGCATAAGCTCTGACATAATAGGTGGTATTAGCACTTAATCCGGAAATATTACTTGTAAAAATACCAGTTCCGGTTCCGTCAGTTGTTTTACTGTCAGCGATTGTAGGAGATTGATTACTACTCCAGCAAACACCACGTGCTGTTACTGTTGCACTGCCATCAGAAGTAATATTACCTCCACATGTCGCAGTGGTCTGTGTGATATTGCTTAAAGCATCTGTAGTTAAAACAGGTATATTATTTACAGGAGTGTCATCATCATCTTTCTCACAACCCGCTGAAAGCATTAAACAAACTGCTATTATTAAAAATGGGCAGATCCAAAAATTTTCTTTTTTATTCATAAATCAAATTTTTTTAAGATTCTTTTAAATATATTTATAATTATTAACCGGATACACCGGCAAAATTTTCCATCTCATTCCGGATTAAAGTGACCATACTCTCAGGTTTGTCTTAAATATTGTCTTGTTATTATAAATGGTTATACAAAATTACATAAATTATTTACATATTATATAATTTAGAAATGGTCTTGAATTTATTTTTAAATTCTGATAAGTTTAAAGCGCCCGGCAACCTGAAAGGCAGATAAATTTATCATGCTGTAAACGGTAGTAAATTTGGTTGATATTGGCTTGTGTTACGGAAATACAACATCGAAGAGATAATCAGGGAAAATAGTAACAACCAACATTATAACGACCACTAAAACGGTTTGAAGCGTGAAGTCCATGTCCGGCCAAATAATTCGGTTGCGAAGTTTCAACCCGAACTTCTTGAAAATTTGATAATAATAAATATCAAGAGGGAAAATTTCTCCTTTGTCTACATAGTTGCCAGCTTGCCAACAAAGATTTCCTTTGTCCGAAAGAGTCCGAACAAGTTCTTTGATTATTACTTCTTGTGTAGCTAAGTATTTTTCGATGCTCGTCTTTGTTTCATAGGACTTACCAACATTGTATGGAGGAGAAGTTAAAATTAAGTCAAATTTACCATCTTCAATTTTTTGAAGAACAGTCAAGCTATCGCCAACTTTGATTTGATAATCAATGTCTGGGCTTATATATTCAAATAATGGTTCTTTTGCTTTCATCGGTCTGAGTTATACTGCAAATTTAACCATTAGTTTCTATAAGTCTGTCAAAAGTACTGTCAAGTTATTCACAACTCTATCTGTTACGGATATATCCGCTTTAGCCGAAGCAAAAACCGCTTTGTACCATTCAACAACTGGTTTGTCCCATGCAACTTCCTCTTTGGCAAAAGGGTAGGTATGGCATTTTTAATGTTAAAAACTAAGGAAGCAAGTTTAGAAACGTAAGCTTGTCTCTGGTCTCATTACGTGCATAAAGTTGATTATTCCCATCCCAAACCAACAAAACATCCCTGTCATTTTCCATGTAATCAAGCATCCATAGGTTGCTTGCATTAAGAGGTTGTTCCACAACTAAAATAAGATTTGCGTAAGGTTTGTTTTGTAAATAACGATACTCGTACAATTGGCTTAACCCTTTTCACACCTGAGATCTGAAATTGCTATCATTGGTCGATTTCATCTCAAAAATATAATCTGTATCCATGCTTGCAGCAAGGTCAATCAAATCATTTGAACGAGGAATTCCACCAGCTTCCGTAATTCTTTGAGCTACTAAATTTACCAAACTAACATGAGAATTTCTTGCTCTATCCATACGTGCTTCATCCCGGTAAATTGTTACGATTTCATTCGCTTTACGAACTCTCTCCTGAACAATTTGATATTCATTAAGATTCCCAGAGGTCGGAAGAATTGGTTGCTCAATATCATTTATCTCAAATACAGGAAGATATTGTGTGAATTGATTTATTACTGAATGACGTGTTCCTTCTGAAGCAACTACATTGAGCGATCTAAGCCATGAAAGTATTGTCATTAATCTTCTTGGTAACATTGAAGGGCCAATTCCATTGGAAACAATTGAAGAAAGATAATTTCCAATTTGCCTATTTGTCAATCCTGCCGGATATAATTCCATATATGGTAGCAAACGTTGAATTACGTCAATACTTAAGACAGAGGCAATAAATAAAGGATTAGCTAAAGTTGGATTGCGGAGAAACTCTGTTCCTTTTGGTGTGATCTGGGCACTATTTTTCTGATTTGCAATGAATCCCAAAATTTCTGCTGCTTTACGATAATACCGGCCTTGCCGATCAGTAGTTAAATCAGTAATATTCCTGATAATTTGTACATCTGTTCTGGCACCATTGCCTACATTTATTATCACCTGAACAACTGATTCAAGGCGATCTGCTTGGGGTATGTCGAAACTTTTAATTCGCATAATTTATGATCCTATAAAGATATATTCTTTAACCCGATTATTTTTATTTCCGATTTTATGATTCTGATTGCCGAAGGAATAAGTGTGATCAATCTCGTGAACTACAACTTTTGATTTATATTTTTTTAGCATTTCAGTGAGTTCTTCCTTTGTTGGAAAACAATTTGAAGAATAAGAAATCACAATAATAGAGTTTTTAAATTTATTAAACAAGTTTTCAAAAGCGGTATAAGTAGTTTCTTTTTTTGCAAAGGGAGATTTATAACTTTCAAACTTTTTTACTACTGAATGTTCTTGAATGGTAATCCCTTCCCAATTTCTTACTAATCCTTCAACAAAATGATATCTTCTTAAATAATCATTGTCAGATTTTGGAGTATAGTAGGGGGGATCGAAGTAAACAAGATCAGTTTGAACATTTTGTGTCTCAGTCCGTTCATTAAGGGAAATATTCTCTTGTCCATTGTCAAAAACTGCAAGATTAAAAATTTCAATACTCTCTAAAAAATGTTGGTCTAATAATTTTTTCATATCAACCCTACCGTCATTATATCTTTCCCCAACAAATGTAAAAACACCTCTTGATCGTTTTTTCAAACATGCCCTGACCAATGATGAAAGAGCCAATGCAATTTTATATTCATTTTCAAGTAATAAAATATTTTTTCGCACAGTATCTAAGAATTCATTTTCCTCTTCAGAGAAAAAAATATCACGAAAAGTTTCTCGTATGAATCCGTTGTTCTTATTTTTTTTCAAGAGAACCTTTACATCGCTCTTGTCAAGCTTTACAAATGAATTTTCAATAATTGCCTTTGATGTTATATGACTAAAATTAAGAAAATCATTAGTGATTACTTTCTTTCCTTGGCATTTAAGAAGGTAACCTACGACGTTACTACCAGCAAAAGCATCATACGCACTTTCAAAATCAAGGTTGTACAAATGTTGCCAAATGTCAGGAATGATTTTATTCTTGCTTCCCATGTATCGTGTACCCGGGAAATGATGAAACTGATCAATAAAATTTTCTATCTCTAATTGCATAAATTAAATCCCGCCTAAAACAATAATGTCTTTACCTGTCCTTGTTTTTGGGTCACAACTGATCAGTCGTTTAGTTTTAATTACTTCTATTCTAAATTCCTTATAAAGGTCTCTGATTAATGGATGATCAGAATTTGTGAGAATTACAAAACGACCTTTATATACTAATTCTTTGAATTCAAGGAATAATTCTTCCTGATCTTTTTCATAAAAAAATTCTTTTGTGTATCTTTTAAAGTCAGAATATTTTCCTACGGGTTGGTAAGGCGGATCAAGAAAAATGAAGTCTCCCTTCTTAGTATGTTGCTTTAATGTTGTTTTGTAATCATTATGCAAGATTAACGTTTGCTTCAAAACCTGACTTGCGCTAATTAAATTTTCCTTATTATAAAATTGCTCGCTTACCCGTTTATTATATGGGACATTGAATACACCCTTTTTATTAACTCTGTAAAGTCCATTAAAGCATGTCTTATTCAGATAAATCAATCTTGCAGCTCGATCAATTGGATTTAAGGTATGGGGGGCAAGGGATCTAACCTGATAGAAAAAAGATTCCTTGTTTACGAAACCATCAAGAATGTCAATTACGGAATAAACATTATCTTTTACTGCTTGATAAGTAATAATTAGTTCTTCATTTGAATCGGAAATTACTGATGCAGAATGATTCAAATAGAAAAACAATGCTCCACCACCAATAAATGGTTCAATATAATTGTCGAATTGCTTTGGTACATATTTGACAAGTTCAGGAATTAATTGACTTTTGCCACCAGCCCATTTCAAAAAAGGTTTTCGATTCTCAAATTCAGGAAAAAGTTTTTGCGTTCTTGCAAAAACACGTTTCTGAGTTTGGTGATTTGATTCAATAATTTGGTTAAGCATGTGCGGTTTTTCTTGTTTTTTTTAAGTAAATCATTTTTTGTTCTGCGACCTGCAGGATTTCTTTTCCGAATTTTTCTTCAAGAAGATTATAGGCAACAAGATCACTAACAAAACTAACCTGCAATTCCTTTTTATTGATTTTGAATATTTTTGAAAGTCGTTCGATCATCTCCGCATTTGCTTTACGTTCGCTTCTCTCTATTTTACTCAATGTGGATTGATCAAGGTCAAGCAATGCAGCAAGTTTACGCAAAGTCATATTGTTTTCTTCCCTGAGAGTCCTGATCTTTTCTCCAAATGTTTCTATTTTGGTCATGGACATAAATTTATCTTGACAAAGTTTGTCCAAATATACGTAACTGTCAGGATACAATTTATAAAAATGGATAAAAAGTTATGAACAAAATATAATAAATTTGGGTAAGTGTTATTGTAATACTGACTTGTCAAACTATAATGCTGTTAAGAAGCGCATATAGTGCGTAAAACAATAAGTGGGTAGATGGCAGCTTGATAAAAAATAAAAAGGGTTTGGAGTGTCTTTTTGTTTGTGCGGGAGCACATTAAAGCAGCCACCTTACATTTCGACTGCGCACAATGTCCTGAGGCTGGCTGTTTTATACTTGCAGTGGTTTTGCAATAAGTGACCCTGACGACACTTTATCAGGCAGGGCACTATTTGCACTCTGCCTGTGGGAACAAAAAGCATGATAAACCCTCCTATGAAACTTAATAGCAGCCATTTGACCATTTCTATATTCTTTTGGTGACGTGTCAAAATAAGAAAAGACTGTAAAGTGGAAGGCAGTTGTTTTTGTTTTTGTCGGTAAAGAATGGGTTTTTTACGGCTTGGTTATAACAAGTATCTTAACGAATAATATCATTTATATTTCATATATCGATCGTTATAAATCCGTTGTATTTTTACGAATAACTGATATTTTCACATTCTTAATTTAAATCCGGTTATACCCGGAATTCTTTAAGTTTAAAATAATCACTCAAAATTAGGCAAATTTCCCCGGATATTGTCTGGAGAAATTCAAAATTTCTCATTTTCCTCTCGGATCCGGTTCGATAGGAAGTTTTGCCATTTTTTCTACTGTCAGGCCCGTGAAACCGAACTCTTCGGTCACTTTACCCAGGATAAGATACACACCCCTGCCACGGAAAGGGTAATCTTTCAGTGAAGAAGGAAAATGTACAGTATCGAAAAAGTTTCCATCATCATCGAAGAACGTTCCGAAATGCATCAGTTCTTTCTTCACAGTCCATACATATTTCAGAGTGACGAACAGCCCGACCATCCGCACCGTTTTTCCGATACATTGTACCAGCTCCCGGGCTTTTACCTCACCACGGAAACTCGTTTTCAGCATGTCGAAATATGAGAGCGTAACAGGAAAACCTATCAGTTCCAGTTCATCATAAAAATCTTCAGTTACTGACTGTTTCAGTTCCGGAAGCATGAATTTCTTTACCGGTTCGCTGAACAGCACTGACTGTCTTACAACCTGTGTGGATTTTCCGAAAAAGAGATGAGCTTCCCATAACAACTGAGGTTTTGTTTTGCCGGTAAACCTCAATGCTCCTGCCTTTATAAGCAGGATTAACTGCTCCTGCCCGGGATTAATCCGCTGTATGAAATCTACAAGGTCGAAAAACCAACCGTTCCTGTTGCGTTCAACTTCGATTGATATTCCGAGGTTAGCTTCGAGATTCATAATATGTATAAAGCCGATATATACATCACTACCGTATATTCCGGTTTTATAACCGCTATGATTGATGCATGGCAGATTGATTATTGCACCGCATCTTTTTGCCTCGTTGAAGTACACCCAGCTACGGTAAAATCCTCCGAAATTATTTATCACTGCAACCATAAATTCAAGCGGGTAGTATGCTTTCAGGTATAGACTCTGGTAGCTTTCGGCAGCATATGAAGCCGAATGTGCTTTTGAGAATGAATAACCTGCAAAAGAATCAATTTGTCTCCATACTTCGCGTATGGTTTCTTCAGGATAGCCAAACTCCCTGCAATTACTGAAAAATTTATCCACAATGCGTTTCAGTTCTTTCCTGCCTCTGAATTTACCGCTCATGGCACGACGCAGCACATCGGCATCGGCAAGATCGAGTCCTGCGAAATGATGGCATATTTTAAGCACATCTTCCTGGTAAACCATCACACCGTATGTTTCTTTAAGTTGCTGTTCCATGACCGGGTGTATGTACTTGAATTTGCCAGGATTATGAAAGCGGAATATATATTCTCGCATCATGCCGGAACGTGCAACACCGGGGCGTATTATCGAACTTGCCGCAACAAGGCTCAGGTAATTATCGCAATGCAGTTTTTTCAATAATCCGCGCATTGCAGGACTTTCGATATAAAAACATCCGTTTGTTTCGCCAGACCTGAGTTGTTGTTTTACCCTGATGTCTTTCTTGAATTTTTCCACCTGGTGTACATCTACACTTATGTCCCTGTTGCGATAAACAATATCTGCACATTCCTTAATATGCCCGATACCTCGCTGACTGAGAATATCGAGCTTTTCGAAACCCAGGTCTTCCGCAACATACATATCCCATTGTGTTGTCGGGAATCCTTTCGGTGGCATATCAAGAGCAGTATAATAAGTGATCGGTTCCTCCGAAATAAGGATGCCGCCTGCATGAATACTCCTTATGTTTGGCAGGTCAGCCATCAGCTTTGCTATACTGTCGATCTTACGGGTGATCTCATTATTACCCGATTCTGAATCAGGATTTTCAACCAGCCTGTCGATCTCTTCCTTTGGCAGGCCGTACACTTTTCCCAGTTCACGGTATGTTGAACGGTCCCTGAATGTTACCGTTGCACCTAAAAGTGCAGTATGTTTATTCCCATAACGTTTGAATATATAATCGATCACTGCGTCACGCTCCTTCCATGAATAATCAATATCGAAGTCAGGTGGACTTGTTCGTTTGGGATTGATAAAACGTTCAAAATACAGATCAAGCTCAATCGGATCGACATCGGTAATTTTCAGGCAGTATGCAACTATCGAATTTGCACCGCTGCCTCTTCCTACATGGTAAAATCCACGCGACATTGAATAACGGATGATATCCCATGTAATTAAGAAATATGAAGAAAAGCCCAGCCGGTCGATAATTTCCAGCTCATGATCAACTCTTTCATTTGCCTGCCTGTTGTTTTTTCCATACCTGTATTCAAGTCCATCTTGGGCAAGCTTTTCAAGTAACAGTTTGTCATCGTAATGACTGCCGGTGAATGTGCGTTTGTTTTTTATTGCATTAAAATCAAAGCTTATTGAGCAATCGTCAATAAGTTTTTCCGTATTGCATATTATCTCAGGATAGTCCCTGAAGGTCTCAGTTAACTTATTTACCGGTATAAATTTTTCTCCAGGCAAGGCAAGATGTTGAGGATTCAACCGGCTTATCACTATGTTTTTATCAATTGCTCGCAGGTTCATATGAAGGTAATATCCGGCATCATCATTAAAAGTAACCGGGCTGAATATTACCGATCTGTCAATATTCCTGCGGTAATACGGTGAAATCAGTTTGTTTATTTCTGATGGCTTAATCCCGGCGTACTCATTTTCATTTAGCGTTGTGTCGAACATTTGTGAAGCAGGATAAATGATTATCACATTTTCAAAACCGGCAGGCCTTAACGGGTATGGTTCACCGGAAATATTGTGCAAGCTCAGGAACTCGTTAAGCTCCCTGAATCCCTCGTTATTTCTTGCAATAACTGTATAAAGCAGGTTATCTCCATTGCGGAATTCAACACCTGCTAATGGTTTAATATTATTCTCACTACATAGTTTCACAAAATCGATCATCCCCATCGAATTGTTGATATCGGTAAGAGCCATAGTTTTAATACCGGCAATCTTTGCTTCTTCCATGATCTTTTCAAGAGTCATGGTGCCATACCGGAGACTGTAACAGGAATGTATATTGAGGTACATTTTAAATTATTGTAAAAAGTGAAAAGTGATCCGCCGTGGCGGAGTTATTGATGATTGGTAATCAGTTGAGGCGTGGATATTAAGTTTTATATTATTTAGTGTTGTTTGTCACTTCGTCTCAATGTCGCTTAGTCTCCTTGTCACTTCGTCATTTCGACTTATTACTCATTTCACACCGGCAGGTTCGGACTCATTAATCTCTTCCTTTTCCATTCTTAATCCCACGGCACGCCTGATAGCATGAATTCCATACCTGCGTCTTATCCTGTCGAGTGCATTATACAGGTTGACCATTTCACCCGTGTCTTCAAAAAGGTCGAGTTGCTGTGTGCCATGAACCAGTCCGCTTAACCTCACTCCTGCAAGCCTTATGAGCATTCGCCGCTGGTACAGTTTGTCAAACAGCTCATGTGCTGTTTTTATAATCTTATGATCGAATGAAGTATATGGAATTCTTTTTTGTATTGTATGTGTGTCGAAATTTGAATATCTTATCTTTACTGTAATACATGAGGTGAGTTTTTCTTTTTTCCTGAGATGGAATGATAGCTCTTCGGCCATTGAAGTAATAAGATTTCTGATCATTACCAGGTCGATGGTATCGGTTTCAAATGTTGTTTCGGTGCTGACCGATTGCCTTTCACTATATGGTTCAACCGGTGCAGAGTCAATGCAGTTTGCTTTTTTCCAGATGATTATTCCGTTCTTCCCTAATACTTTTTCCATCATTTCAACCGGAATACGGCTAAGGGTTTCAATTGTGATTATGCCCATCGAGCGCAATAACCGGTAGGTTTTATCTCCTATCATAGGGATTTTACTTATTGATAAGGGAGAAAGGAACTGCATTGCCTGTACTCCCGGCACATATAGTTCACCATTGGGTTTTGCTTCACCGGTGGCAATCTTCGAAACTGTCTTGTTTATTGATAAACCCATGGAAATGGGTAACCCCGTGTTTTTTATTATGTTCTTTCTGAGTTCCTGCGACCATTTTAATGTGCCGATAAACCTGTCCATACCGGTAACATCAATATAATGTTCGTCAATCGATGCTTTTTCGAACACAGGTGCTATTTCAGCAATAATCCCGGTTACTGTTTTGGAATACTTTGTATATAATTCCATGTCCCCCCTGATTACAACAGCATCATTACAAAGATTTCGCGCCATTTTCATGGGCATTGCCGAATGAATCCCGTATTGCCTGGCTTCGTAGCTGCAACTTGCCACAACACCACGGTCCGATGTTCCGCCGATAATGACTGGTTTGCCAACCAGTTTTGAATTGATCAGCCGTTCAACCGACACAAAAAATGTATCCAGGTCGAAATGAACGATATTTCGTTCGGAAAGCAACATCTGATTTATTTTATAAATTAGTTGTTAATCATATTGTAAAAATATTTTGTCATATCAAATACTTATTTTATCTTTGACTAAAAATTAATCAAAATAATGATTACAATATAATCATTTTATATTAAAATGCAAAATATTTTATTTTTTTCTTCGAATATTAAATTGCTGAGGAAGCGGAAGGTCAGGACCCAGGATGCGGCAGCAGACGCATTAGGTATGAAACGTTCAACGCTTAGTGGTTACGAGAATGAAGTAGCTCAGCCTAATATCGAAGCATTGATGGCAATTTCGAAATATTATAATGTTTCAATCGATACACTTATCAAGGTTGATCTTCAGAAACAATCGGAGTTTCAGCTTAGTCAGCTCGAGAAAGGATTTGATGTTTTTATCACCGGCTCATGTCTCAGGGTGCTTTCAACTACTGTTGATGAAAAGAACAATGAAAATATCGAGATGGTTCCTGTAAAGGCTAAAGCAGGTTATGCATCCGGCTTTTCTGATCCTGAATATATCAGGTCATTACCCCGGTTCCAGCTGCCTGTTTTATCAAAGAACAGAAAATACCGGGCATTTCAGATTATTGGCGATTCAATGTTGCCTGTTCCGGATGGTGCATGGATTACCGGTGAATATATCCAGGACTGGACAACTATCAAAGACAAGGAAGCATGTATAATTATCACACTTGAAGAAGGAATAGTGTTTAAAATGCTGAATAACAGGATACGATCAGAAGGTAAACTGGAATTGTATTCCCTTAACCCGGTTTATAAACCTTACGAAATTTCAGTAAATGAAGTGAAAGAAATATGGAAGTTCGTGAATTTTTTCAGTTCGGAGTTGCCCGGGCAGTTACTTAACGGTGACAACCTGCTGAAAATCATCGAAAACCTGAGGACGGATATTGATTTGCTAAAGAAGAAGGCGGGTAAAGAATAATGTTTATTAAATTTCTGTTGTTATAGCTTCTCATGAATATCGAACAATGAAATTGTCATTTTTCCGATTATTGGATTAAAATATTATTTAATAAAACCTGTTATTACATATTCAAAATTATTTATCATGATATTAAAATTTGAATGTAAGAATTGTAATACAGTTTTCGAATCTGAAGGAGAAAAGAAGGAGTGGCAGGATGGCGTATATGGCAGTTGTTTTAAATATGTTGCCGAATGTCCTGATTGTGGTAGCAGTTGCAACGAATACCGTGCACCCAAAACATCAAAAGCAGGAAAAGTCGAATCTGAAAATACCTGCGGGGGTTCCTGCTGCTGCGGTAAAAATTAATATTTCAGTCTTCTGAGCCAGTTTTGTGATAATCAAGTTTTATTAGTTTTCCTTTCCGGCAAATACTTTCACCGGTAAGAGTATAAAAATATATTCCTTCACCCATCTCTGAGCTGTCAATGGAAATATTATTATTTCCAGGCATTGTTCTTATGCAGTCACTGCTGATTAATTGTCCGGTACCGGTGAATAACCGGATGTGTATATCTGTTGAATTTAGTACTGTAAAGTACAGCACGGTTTTTTCAGTGAAAGGATTCGGAAAAACTGTGATATTATTTTCCGAAAGCTCAGTCTGAATGCCATAATCCTCTGGTACAAGCAACACGTTTAATGTTACTGTCTGTTCATTAATAACCTGCACATTATTTATTATTTTGCTGATATATCCTGGTGCAGAGAAGAGAAGATCGTAGGCGCCCTCGTGAACCGGCCGGAAATAACTGCCTGACTGGTTAACACAATATATTTCGGAATGGACAGAATCGTGGTTTAATAATTCAATCCTGGCATTGACAGGGTTGCTGTAAACCGAATCAGTAACCTGGCCATTTATTCCGAACGTACATTGTTTAATATAATTAATCATTGACCGGTAATTGGCCATCCAGTATTCAGTAAGCATTGCTTCCACCGGCAGATAATCATAGCTAAGTTCCATGGTTATTTCCCTGCCATGAAGGAAATAGTTGACATAATCCTGTCTTCCTCCCTGGAGGGGATACCAGGCATAACCATTTGTGATACCATTGTTAATT
>Ga0247841_10007811_pt1 | contig 15700 bp, 10 predicted proteins | sample LaCruzMarch2015__2_FD_192410 | JGI IMG/M metagenome (GOLD analysis project Ga0247841, IMG submission 192410) | Freshwater microbial communities from meromictic Lake La Cruz, Castile-La Mancha, Spain - LaCruzMarch2015_18m | ecosystem: Environmental > Aquatic > Freshwater > Lake | place: Spain...
TATTCATGGTAAGTTGTATTTGTGTCATTGAAGGACCTCACAGGGTACATCTCGCTTGAAGATTAAAATATTTTCGGTTGGATGTATCCTGCCTTCATTTTATCACTGGATTTCTCGATTGTGCCCGGCGGCGGCTAGTCTAAACTATATAAGTTTAATTTTTGGTGAGGGAGGCAAAAATCGAGATTTACTCCTAAATGATAAATTGTAACGAGATTCACGACCTTAGAAAGTAATTACTAATGTGTTTGATTAGAGGCGATTATGATCCAAGAGATAAATGGCAAATCTGCAATATCCGGTGCGGCTTTTATCAGTGATGGTCGATTCGGAAATATTCAAAATTTTAAGGATTATGTGACAAATGAGTTCGATGTTATTGATTTCGAAAAAAATGCCATTATTTCTGAAATAGATAAGCGTATTTATGATTTAATTGATATTAATGGTGAAATAGGGCAAGAAGCAGCTAGAAACATATTAATTGCCGAAGATTTTAAAAAAATAAAAAATATTATTTCTTCTAAAGATTTGGTAAATCCGCTAAAAGATATAACTGATTCTATAAATTATTATATACATAAAATACATGATATTGGGATAGATCTGCAAGATGTGGATATCTTTATTGTTCAAGAATTTCCACACCCATTTGAAAACGTCATAGGAACTGCTGTTAACTTTGATAAGGCAGATAAAATTAAATATAATATTGATGAAGGAATTTATTTTCAAGAAAATAGAATTTTGCCATTTGCTACATCAATTCTAGCCGCTCATGAAATTATTCATAAGATTGCATCAATTAACGCTCCATATATATTAGCCAGAGGCCTTGAAGAAGGATTGTGCGACTATTTAGGAACTCTCTTTTTATGTGGGGAAAAAATTGGTGTGCCATTGTGCTTAAATTATATATTAAATTTGAGGTTTGGCTTTTCACCCACACGATTTTCAGAAAGATACAGAACGAGTTTGCAGCAGGCTGCGGTATTCTATATATATTTTGGATTTGAAGGTCTATTTGAATTGGCAAGAGAAGGCAGAATCAAGATTGAAGATTCGGAGAAGCATTTATTAAATGGAGATATAGATAATATTAAAATTGACAAAAAAGGCAATTGGATTAAGGAAATAACAGATTTCTCAATTAGAATCCTGAATTTTGAAAATACGTTAGTCGTTAGTCCTCTAGCATTATTGATTGCTCAAAAAATACACTTAGGTGATAATATCAACGAGTTTTTTAGAGAAAATAATATAAATAGGAAAGAAGGCCAATCTGCGATAAAAGAACTACAAGATATGTATTTTGTTCTTATTTCAGATGGTGAGAAAATAACAAGCGATAGATCAAAGTTATATCTCGACACGAATGTTATGAGATATTCTCTATCTCTTGGTGATTGAAGATGCCTGAAAATCCGAAAAATATCGGTTTATTAAAAAAAAAATCAAAAGAAACTACTATACTAACACTATTTTCACTTATATTTATTTGCGGCGGAATAATCTTGGATTATTTAGGTTCCTATTGGACGCTGCAAACTCTAATTTCAGTAGGAGATACCGCAATCGGTTCGGGAATTATTGGATTAGTATATGATTTGATTGTTCGTGAAGAATCTGGCAAGGAATTAAATAAACAACTTATTGGAATAATTAATAATTGGGATCATCTTGCACGATTGCGTGAAAGTGAAATTGAAAAAATTATCATTACATCTTTTAGAACATTTACTGCCAACGAATTGGCAGAAGGGTGTTGGCGATCCTTTATTAAGCCGATGTTCCTTCAGAAAGGGTTTTTGATTAGAGAAAATTTTTCGCATGAGGCATTAATAAAAAGGATAAATGAAGATAACTTCGCTCAGATATCAGTACATATAAGATATACGGAAAAAAATAAAGGCATGGAAGAATGTTCTCTATTCAAAAATGTTAAATCCTGCTTTGCAATATTGTCATCATCTGAATTTTCGCATGGGAAAGATGTAGGAAAATATATCTACGTATGGTTAACGCCATTCGATTTAAGTCCTTTCTATGAACATGTCGGTATTGACATAGATCTCAAAAATATTAAGGATATTAAGAAAGTATTTGATGTTACTATGATGATTGGTGATATAAAATATTCATTAGATATTGGAAATATAAAAATTAATAAGATTGATAGCAAATCTATAATATATGAATTGGAAAGCAATGATGTCAGATTAGCACCCGGTGAGGAGAAGACTGTCCATATCTATATAGACTTCCTTAATCGAACTCTGAGGACGTACATGGTAAATATAATAGAAGTTACAAAGGATGTAACCATAAGCCTACGATATATAAGTGATTATGATAAAAGAAAAGTATCTCCCTATGTTTTCTTTAATACTGCGCCGACAGTTTCGTCAAGTTGTGGAGTTCCCCCTAATTCTTATATTCTAAATAATGATGACTTTTCCCAGGTAAATTTTGATGGATGGATATTTCCACTTAGTGGTGTTGTATTTACATTGTTTAATGGCAAAGATGAAACAAAAAATAATGAGGGTAAATGAACCAAAAGCCTTTAACCTATCTCCGAGATGGTGTTATAGAGAATAAGTGGAGTAGCAGAAGATTGAAAAACAATATCAAGTCAATGATACATATCAGTAGTGTTGGTCTGTATCTAACGCACGAATGCAATTTGAAATGCAAGCATTGTTTTTGGGGAACCTCGGAACCAATAGATGACGAATTGAATTTATCGCAATGGCAATCAATAATTGATCAGTTTATTGCAAATGGAACTTATCATTACCATATTTGTGGCCGGGAACCCTTCATGAGTAATAAACTATTAGATATTTTAAATTACTTATCATTTAAGAAAAAAACAAATAAATTGAAATATGGTATCATTACTAACGGTATATTGTTGAAAAAATATTGTCATGAGTTAAAAAATTTGGATATTGATTATTTAATTTTCTCATTAGATGGTCTAAGACAAGGCAACGACTTTATAAGAGGCAAAGATAATTTTGAGAAAACATGGGAAGCTCTAGAGCTAGCTTTGAAATACAAATTAGCTAAATCCATCTCTACATCTACCATCATATATAGTGGAAATATTGATGAAATCCCTAATATGGTCCTTGAACTGAATAGACTAGGGATAAAACATATATATCTGCAACCCATAATGAATTATAAAATGGGAAATATCGAAAATCTTTTAATATTACCTGAGAAAATGAATGATCTTCTCCTTATTTTAAATGATACTATTCAAAATATTGATGGCGCAAAAATTGAAGTCGAAATTCCTCCCACATACTTACCATACATGTATAAGTGGAATTCTGATGTGAAAAGAGGATTTGATTTATATATTTCCAATAGAGATCCTATTGTTGAGGTAGGAGGATCAAAATTTGCATTTGATTATCATATTTTTTGTCAGGCTTTTTGGAAACGAGCTAGAATAACTTCTGACGGGTATTTTTTGGGATGCGATGTGCATATCACAACCAAAGACTACAAAGACTATAGTTTGGGCAATCTTAAATATGAGTCTCTTGAAAATCTGATAAGATCTATTGATAAAAATTGGATGTTCGAAAACACTATTAATTCTTACCAAAATATGGAATGTAAAAAATGTAAGAATTTTAGATTCTGTCTAGGTGGTTGCAGGTCAATGTCATTTATAAAATGTAATGATTGGGATAAAAAAGATCCAATGTGCACATTTTAGATAAATAGGCACTATCTCAACATTCTGGACTCTCTGCCATAAGATTCAAAAGTCACCAAATAATATGTGCATCATGCACCACCGAATATGAAATAATATTGTTGCTATAAGCTGTGAGTGAAACGGTGGCGGCGCACCCGCGCAGCAAGCTGCGGGGTATTGCGTTTAAAGATAAACGACATCAATCGAGCGATTTTGTGGCACTATAAACACATACTTTTTTAGGAAAGTTCTCGATGGCCACTGGTTCCACAGCTTCCGCCAGCTCAAAACCAAATATCATGGAATAGAAATAAAGCTCAGCTTCCATGGCCCGTTGGATATTTTCAGACCTTCGAAAACCATGCTGTTCCTCTTTAAAAGGCACATAGGCCACTGGCAGACCTTTTGCTTTGATTGCATCGAACATTTTCAACGCCTGGATAGGGGGCACAATCTTGTCCTCAAGTCCCTGGAAGAAGATCACAGGACAGTAGAGATTATTCACAAAATTAATGGGTGACCTAGCTATATATAGATCCCGACGTTCGGGATAAGGACCTATTAGGTTGTTAAGGTAACGCGACTCAAACTTATGGGTCTCCCGGGCCAGTTTCTCCAGGTCAGTTATCCCGTAATAGCTAGCTCCGGCCTGGAAAGCATCCACAAATGTAAGAGCGCAGAGCGTGGTGTATCCTCCCGCACTTCTACCTCGAATCGCTAGTCTTCGGCCATCCACCAGGCCCTTCTCCACCAGGTACAATGCCCCGTTCGCGCAGTCATCTACATCTATGATCCCCCATTGGCAGGTCAGCCTACGCCGATAATCCCGCCCATATCCTGTGCTTCCTTGATAGTTCACGTCTAAAACAGCAAAACCGCGACTAGTCCAGTACTGGATGGTTAGGTAAAGGGCATTGGTAGTTGCCGAGGTAGGACCACCATGGCTCATGACCACCAACGGGGGTTTCTCTTCCATGGGAGCTACATAGTCCTTATTCTGAGGCGGATAATAGAATGCATGAGCCTTCAGACAATTTTTTGTTGGAAACATTAATGTCTCAGGCATCGAAATGTACCCAGGATCTATAGGTATTTTAGTAGAGCGCTGTAGCACTTCTATCTCCTTCGAGGCCAGATCCAGCTGGACTATCGATGTTGTTTCGGTAGGTGAACCGGCCACAAACACTGCATGACCAGGTCTGGCCCGTAGATAAGCGATCTCTGTGTAAGGTGTACTAATAGGCCTCAACTCATTGGTCTGGATGTCCAGGCTGGCTAAGTGCCAGGTCCCTTTCTGAGTGTAGGCGCATATGATGTTTTCCTTAGACTCGAAGGCATAGGTGTAGTTGTTGAACGCCCATTGCGGCCTTCCAAATTCTGCCTCCATATTCACCAGAGGCTCCACACTCTCTTCCAGCCAATGGTAAATATTCCACCATCCATTGCGATCGGAAACAAAATGCAACACTCCGTCAGGAGACCATTCAGGCTGGAAAATCGACTCTTCTATCCCCCCAGCGACCTTCTGAACTTCAGCCAGCGACCCATCTGGTTGGAATGTCCCAACCCACAGTTCGGTCCCATCCCAGGGCATGTTTGGATGGTTCCAGCTGAGCCAAGCCAAGAATGATCCGTCGGGACTAAGCCTGGGTGAAGAGTAAAAATCGCTCCCAGAGACGAGTACTTCATTATCATGACCATCCAACCATAGGCTCACCAAGGTGTTGACTGCTTCTCTCTCGGAATGAGTATGATCTTCGCAGACGCTTATGATTCGAGCTCTTCGATTGTCTATTATTCCATCGGCGTACCGCAAGTTTTTCTGCGGCGAAATGGCCTTCGGTACTCGGCCTAAAGCTTGCTGGTATAGACACTGATCTTGGAAGTTGGAAAAATAGATAACGCCCTTATGAACTAGATAAGCTCCCCCGCCGTATTCATGAACAAGTGTCCTAATATTGAAGTTGGCAGGAGTAATGTCCGTTTTCTTTCCCTGCTCTGTCCGCCGAACGATTACAGATCTCCCTCCTTCCGATGGCCGGGATTCGATCCAATATGTATCTTGACCATCTAAAAACACTTGCTCCATGCGGATGGTTTCATATGAGATAAACTTTGATCCGATAGGTGATTTCCAAGACCCATAACAGGCTTTAATTTTTTGTGTCATAATTCCTCTATCTCTATCGTTATGCTTTATTTAAAACGCAATACCCGCAGCTTGCTGCGTGGGTGTGCCGCCACCGTTTCATCTGTCACTCCCTCGCCTCTAATGCAGTTTTTTGAGCTTTCTCTCCACCTGGGACTCGGCCCGCACTTCAGCAAGGTAGCAGTCCTGGCAGACCCCCTCGCCTGGGCCTATGTCGGCCAGCACGTCATCACAACCTGGGGCAGTAGCCGAACATAATTCACCGCGGGACTGAGAGGCTGCGCGGGGCGAGGCCGCTGCCCAGCACATTTTGGGGCGACATTATGAGATCCAAGGAACCTTCTCGGGTCTAAGGTTAATGCGATTGAAGTATATCCCAGTATAACCCAGCTTTTTCAGAATGGAGAGTTCCAGATACCACAGACCCAAGTCCAGAGCTTCTTTTCGTGCTTGTTTTGAAACTACATGTAGCGGTGGTCTATAGTCCTTCCCCGTTCCGTTCCCTTTAGGATGCACGATTACATTTCTCAACTCAGAAAGGATAGTCGGTCCGTCCCAGGTATCTGGCTTATCATCTGTTTTTAGCTTGTATACGTCATCGTCGTATACCTGTTTTAGATTTGCATGTTTCTCGGGTATACATGGGTCGATTCTAAGGTCTCCAATTAGTCTACGTAGTATATTGCGGACGGGCCCATTATATCCATTCATATTGGCTAACAGTTCCATAGCTGAGTGAATGAGTATTATTGATCCCTCTGTCCCACCCGCATTCTGGTTTGCTTCGACATACCATTGCACCAGACTCATTATTGTATCTTGTTTTCTTGTGTTCTGCAACATCATCATAAAGTTCCTAAATAGTGTTTCAATGTCCTCCATCGAAGAATCATACTCATCCATCCAGCTACGTTTGTTTGTCCACGCCGAATGGCGACCAATGATGCCATCTTGCCAGACAATTTCACCTGATTTGACACCACTGGAAAGAATGGGTCCACACCAGGCACCTCTCATGAAAGAGGTAACGAAATTGATCGCTCGTAGGTAATTAATGCCATTGGAGAGGGGGAAGGTTGAATCGTCGCTGCGCTTGAGTATGCCTGTATGTGTTATGATGAAACCCCCGGTTTCTTTCACTCTATCAATTGGGTTATCTGAGTCATCTCTATGGCGTTTAGGAATTCTGATCGCGTCTATTTTTACCGTCCAATCCTCATTCATCATGTTCATACGGCCTGGATATGTATTAGATTCACCCAATGTATTGCAATTTATGTAATACCCATGATAGTTTATAAAGTTTGTAATATAGAACTTAATATAATCACAGCCCACAACATTAGATGCCGTGTTGGATAATTCCACAAAATCCGCTAGCATAAGGTCGTTCGGAGTAGGCACCGATAATAACCACGAATCGATATCTAAAGATGAAACTTCTAAAGAGTTATTCAACACCGCAGCATTAGATGGAAAGGTCACGGTTCCTGCAATGAAACTGGGATCAATGACGCTATGGCGCATCTTGCGAATTTTGCCTTTAGCCGGAAATAGGTGTTTGTTGCGTTCAAAGAATCCCTCCGGGAATCCATTGATTTCGAAATAATTATCCGATTTGTTGGGTCCCGCCTCAACTAAAATGTGATCTTTGCCCCTCGGAACTGAGCCGCAGTCATCACAGAACTGAAGCTTAAGCCATATATCAGGCAAGGGCAGCCATCTCACATAAATTTTTCCTTTACCTTTGATAATTATATCTTTATAATTAACTTTGAGCCCACCACGGTATATCTCAAGTGTTTCCTTATTTGGTGTTTCCATTAGGTAGCGGTCGTCTGGCTCAATGGCTTGCTCGCTCTTAAACTGATTATTTGGACCATCGGTCATAAGAGATACCTCCTTCTAATTCGAACCTAAACTCCGGGATGATTGTAACCATGCAAAACCATAACTGTATTCCTTTTACCGGTAATCCAATCCTCATTGGTATTCGCAGGGATTGAGCATATACGAATTCAGCTAGACTTTACCTGATCTCGCAGCTCTTCATTTATTTTCTTTGCCTCTTCAAGGTCTACCCGTAGTTTCTTTATAAGATCTTCCTGCTCCTGCCAAATGGGGAGCATGTGAAGGATATGCTCAACTGCATCATCCCGAGTTCGGAGGCCCTCTTTTGCCTGAAACATAACCAGGTTCCTTTTTGCCTCATCATCCACAACAGGGTAAAGCTTATTCTTTCCGGTGCCAGATCTTCCTTCCATACACTTAACCTTAAGCTTAACGCATTTATAACTTTTGGCGAGGGGCTTTGTGCTAAAGTACCGTTTTAGCCTGACTTTGGATGCAGAACGGGGTTTAGGTGAAAAGCCAGCATGTTCCCAAAACTTAAATATCTAAACCGATCAGTGTTCATTTAAGTACTTTGGTCAAATGGAATAGGAATCATGCGTCCCGTTCACAATCTGAGAGATTTCAAAGAATTGCTGCAAGCTGGATTCGAAAGCAACGAAGAATCCCTTGAAGCGTTCGGGAAGACATACTCAACTCAGCTTAAGGCTTATCTTGTTGAAAGCAACAAGCCCGCACCAGATAGCTTTCCGGGCGCATTGGGCTCATGGCGCAAGATCGATTCATCTGGCTGGTATTCGAATTTGAGTGAAAAATCACCAAATACTCTTTTCTTGGATTCCACGAGAGATCGCGTATGGATTATCTATAGTTTGCTAGATGCAAAAGAATCTGATCTAATCGTCGACAATTGGGTAAAGAACACAAATGGCCTTGATAGTTGCTGGTTGTCCAGAGGTCATCTATTGCATTGGGAGAAACTGGATGGATGGAACCGCAGGGGAATTGGGCTCAGATTTTCCGATGGTTTATCTCCTGAAGAAAATGCAGAACCATTCAGCTTAAAGGCATGGCACGGCGCAAATCGCTATGTTGCAGGACTTGACGAGATTCTCAAGATAGCCCAGGACAGGTTCGCCATCTACAGCGTAAGATTTCAGAAGAAATCAGGCGGATCGATATCTATATCCGCAGAGTGGTATAGCGATGGAAAAATCACAATAAATCGGGCTTTGGACGCAGACGAAGTTCTCGTCTCGGTCTCAGAAATGGCAAACCGCTATGCTGATTCATTAAAAGAAGCAACCAATCTCCGCAATAAGACGCTCGCTCCATTTGAAATAGATTTCAGTCAAAGAATTGAAGACCTAGATGCCTTCACCAGCTCTGTAACCAAAGGGCAAGGTGTTATGAAACTCTGGTTGGTGGAGATAGAAAGCGATAGGGATTTCCGGCGCTTTAAAGGGGTTGACCTGCATACATGGGATAGAATTCTACTGGATGTTGGGCCTGACTATGTCTATATCACAATCCCAGGAAAAGGCTGTGTAAATGCAGCTCCCCGTCTGGCTGTCCTTCAAGGAGAAGATAATGCTGGAAAGGCATCCATCTATCATGACGGGATGGAGGTATTCGCCTGAATTACCATGAAAGAATCGTTTTATGGCGAAATACAATACAACTATTTCATCAATATAATAGACCCAGGTTTGTAGGTCCTTTCAAAGCATTAGGGATGAATTATGTTATAGAGCCTTTGCTCTTAAATAAAAATTTGGAAGATAGCACTCCTGACATTGTAGCGAGCGGAGAGTCGGGTTGGTTGATCATAGAATTAACTCTAAATTCCGGATCAAAAGAACCAAAACTAAAAAAATATCTATCAATTGATCCGCGATATCTAACACAACATGGTCTTTATGCTCAAAATGCTCCGCCCGATGTTATTAGCAGCAGATTATATTTCATAGACGATGGCTCTTATGGGCAGTTGGTCGTAAATGACAAATTTGAGGTAATCAAAGAGGAGCACATAATCAATCCGCAATTAAGGAACTCATTGATAGCAATGCGTGGCAATGATCTAAAGCGGCTTCCCAGTATACCTATTGCCTTTCTTCCAGAAATGAGGGCGGATGAGATCCGAATAGGCCTGATCGATACCGTAATGCAGCTTTTTAAACCTGGAAGCGAAGGCAAAGGCCTCGTTCAGATTGTGGAGGAAGGATTGGAAAGGTTATCAGATTGTGTTAGCATAACTGCCAGAGTAAGTCTCAGAGACAAAGTAAAGACAGAAATGAATGCTTTAGTGAGAGACGTTTTGAAGGGATACTTGATTTTCGACGGGAATGAAGGCGTTTACAAATCCACAGATAAGTTTAAGCGACACCCAAAGACTATGGAACGAATCGCTTTGGCGCTGAGGGATTGGGCGGGCATTGGTCCGCAAAAGACACTGGATTCATTTCCGGATTCACCAGTCATCAGTTAGCTTTTTCTTGGTTTGCGTTCCCTTTCACAATCCCGATCTCCTCTTCCGTCAGCCCGTACAGCCTGTACACCGTCGCATCGATAAGCTCATCCGTCAGCCTGATCCTCTCCCGCAGTGGCAGAAGCTTGCGAAGTGATCCCTCGAACTCGGCCCGCAGAGCTTCCGCAGGCTCTCGGCGGGCGGGATCGACTGCCAGCTTCTTGCTATTCCTTTTGAGCACCGCCAAAAAGCCCTCGTAATCGTGCTCGTAGTAGCTTTGCAATTTGGTCTTGGGCGTGAGGTCCTCCACTTTGGCCCCCAGGTAGCTCTCCAGCCAGCCCAGGAAGCCTTTGATCTCCTGCTGCTTTTGCTTATTCATCTCCAGCATTCTTTCCGCCAGGTAGGCCAGCAGGTCGTGCACCACATCCGACCGCTCTTCGCTTGCGATGAAATTGCCCGCTTCGTCTTTGGGCAGGCAGGCATCCACCTGGGCCAGGATCTCGGCGTGCTTGCCGTCGGCGTAGAGCTGTTGCAGCTCCGCCCCCAGGCGAGCGCGCTCGGGCGCGGGGGTGGTGAAGGAGATGCGGCGGATGGGAAGGCGAATCACATCTTGTGAGAACCAGCGCATTCGTCCTCCTTTATCTGCATCACCTAACACCGAAGCAGTCCTTTTGTAGTAATTAAATAGCAGCCTGGAATTTAGCAAACTTAATAAATAAATATCTTCTGTAGGAATAAAATAGGCAGTATTGGTAAGAAACAATCCATCACGATCCAGAGTCATTCTGCTTTCTTTGGCTATATCTGGATAGACTATCTTAGGATTCTTAAGTGCATCATAGTAATCGCAAGCGCGAAGCTCATAATAGTTGTTGCCTTTGTCCCATCGTTTTTCAAGCTTTTCTTTGAACGAATCCAGGTAACCTCTAATTGCGGGATATTTATCAAGATCAATTCCAGAATACGTCCAAATTATATATTTATATTTGTAATTTGTCTCGTATTTTCGTATGTCGTCTCCAACTATGATTGGTTTGAGGATTTCTTCACTTTTTGGATCTTTGCGAACGAATTCGTCTCGTATTGATTTATCGATTATGAATACTTGATTAAGCCCTGTGAGAATTCCGCGCTTTATTGTACCTTTTGTGTATTCCCCCAAGGGTAAGCTGATCTTACTCAATTTCTCCATTATTCCAGATTCGTCATTCTTTGCCAGAGACCAGTTCTCACCTTCAAAAGCACTTGTCGAAAGGCTCAATCCCTGTGATGCTACAAGAGAATCTAGCGATTTAAACTCAAGAGATGCAACCTTGGTGTAGATTGTAATAGATGCTGGTGTAGGTTTTGCTTTCATGGTTAAAAATATAGCAGGAAATGTGGCTGCTTCTGGAAAGACTGGAAGCTCCCCAAAATCGATTATCTGAGTTAAGTAAGTGCCTTCTCGAAGGTAATTCCTCAATGGCTTGCCATAATTTGAACGCATGAATTTATTGCTCGATATAAATCCGAAGGTTCCGCCATTTCTGAGAACATCATGTCCACGCTCAAAGAAATAGACGTAGAGATCCGCAATGCTGTGATAGACTTTAAACTTGCTCTCGAAGTATCGCTTGTCCTCGCTCAATCGTTCTTGCCTTACATACGGTGGATTCCCGATCACCACATCGAATCCCCGTTTCTCCCCCTGGAACGCCTCCGGAAACTCCAGCTCCCAGTGGAAGAATCTCTTCTCCCCCGCCAGCGCCTGCGCACGTGTGAACCACTCCTTTTCCCGAAGGCCGCCCCAGTCCGGAAACTTCTCTGGGCTGAGGTGGTTTTGCAGCTCGTAGTAATCGTCATCGCTCACTTTGTTGCCAAAGAAGGTGGACAGCCAGACGTTGGAAAGCTCGTAGAGCCTGCGGGAGAGCTCCGATTCCTTGATCTGGCGGAACTGATCCTCTTTCCACTTGACCATTCTTAAATTGTCGTCCGGCAGGGCGGCCATGAGGCTGTACCTTTTGAGAAGCCCGCTCGTGTGGCTCCTGAGGCCATAGCTCCAGAGCGGCGTCTGCTCCTTCTCTCCGCCCGGCAAGGTGGCAAGCTTCTCCAACTCTGCACCGATGAGGCTGTTTCCGCATCTCAAGTGGTGGTCCAAGAAGCTCAGCGGCTTGTTGGAGGCAACTGTGGTCAACCACAGCGATAATTTGGCCAGCTCCACGGCCATGGGGTTGAGGTCCACTCCGTAGATGCAGTTCCTGACCACTTCCCGGCGCGCCCAATGAATGTCGTTTTCCGCAATGTCTTCCGATTCCAGCTCCTCATGTCTGGCTATCTCTTTGGCATGAATTATCTCCCTGGCAATGTAATCAGTAGCCTCGACCAGGAAATGACCGGATCCCATGGCCGGATCGAGAACCTTTATGGAGAGCAGTTTCTTGAGAAGATCCTTCCGCAAGTCCTCAGACCAAATGGCTTCCCACATCATCGGATCTATCAGCGGTGCGAGAGTGTTTTTCACCAGGTGCTTCACGATATATTCCGGTGTATAGAAGGATCCTGTGGCCTTTCTCTCCCCCTTATTCGTCACCAAATACAGGCCGCCCGCCTCAACGCTGTCCGTGAATTTTTTGCCGGCTTCGCCCGCCGGCAACCAGACCTCCTTGCCCTTTTCTTTGACTGCCACCATTCGCACCTCAGCCAGGTGCAGCTTGTACTCAAGAATGCCTTCATAGATCGATCCCAGGTGGCGAATGTCCAGGGAGGAATAATCAACGAAAACCATTTTCCCCTCGCCTGGGGACCGCGCCAGGAGGTCAATGGCCTCTGCCAGATATGAGTTTCCGATCTTCTTTTGAGTGAGAAACGGATTTTTCGTGGGATCGAAGAGCCCGCCATTGTATGCCGGTATGTAGAACTCTTCCTTAGGATAGCCGAAGGCTTCACTACCATCGTTTATGAGGCGGAATAGGTCCTTTAATCCTTCCCAGTAAGTGGATCTGACCGCCAGCATAGTCTCGCCCTGATCCATCTTTTCTGAGATTTCTTCCTTCAGCTTGCGTAGACTCATCTCCTGGTAGTGTTTGTTGTCAGTGTTCAGTAGCTTCCTGCTCTCGGCATAAAAGATGAATAGCAGGCGATAGAGCAGGCGCATGGAGTTATCCTGCACATCTCTTATGTCTTCCAACGCATGGGACAACGAATTCGATTGCTCTGCATAAAAGCCCTCAGCCAGGACCTTCATTGCTTTATAGACATTCTCTTGCAGATCAGCTCCAATCTTCTGGGCGTATGCCGCGCTCTCCTCCCTGACTCTATCCAGGAAAGATGAACCGAGCGGGATTTGGGGGAAGGCTTCCAGCCGAAAGAAGAGATAAAAATACTTGAACAAAGTGATATCGCCGCTCTCATCGATCCTGTTGATCAGATCGGGGAGGTTTACCTCATAGTAACAGTCCATCTTGACGCTGGTGTCTTCGTGGTAAAGCCTCCACATTCTCCCGTTGGTGAGAATCGCCCACTTCGCCGGGGTTGCTCGCAGATAGTTGTCAATCTGATAGCTTGGGTTGGCCATGTCTCTCTGAGCTTTCCCCTGACGGCTCTTGTCCAGGGCCACATTCCACGCTTTTGCATCCCCTACGACAACGGCCTTTTTATAGAAACCTTCTGAGTCTTTCTTGTGGGAATAAGCCTCATCCAGCGTGGTTTTATCTGGAAAGAAGGCATAGTCGGGTTTCAGTGGGTCATGATGCACGCTTTCTTGAACCCCGTAATGATGACCGAGTTTGTCAAACACCGGCCTGATCAAATTGTGCTCCAGATCAGCCTCAACGTACCTTTCGAAATTTTTCCCTTTCCGCTCGAAGATCTCTTTTATTTGCGAGAATGTTTCACGGAGATGAGCATCATCATCCCATTCTGGGACCTTCTGGATCATATTCTCTAAGTAATGATTTGAAAAAAGGCCGCTGTTATTGAACGAATTCATTATCTTTGCTGTCTCCGTGGTTGCCGCCAATTGCCTATCCTCCGAGTAAGGATCTTCCACCATATCCAAAAGCTTTGCGGGAAGCAATTGGATTAGGTGGCCAGTGCATCAGGGCACGCAGCAGGCCGGGCAGCCGAGGGAGATCCGGGGGCACAGGGACCAGGCAGCAGATATCTGGGTGCCTTGCAGGCCGAAGGGAGATGCCTTTCAGGGGGCGGGAGATGTAGGACTCGTTGGCCTTTTAAGGAGATTTCCTCGCGGCTATAGGAAGGCGAATTGTACCGGGCGGAAACCCACCGGGCCGGGAGGCAGAGGGGTCACTCATCCATCAAGGGGCTCTGCCCCATGGCCCCAGTAACAACTACGGATCTTTATGGGGAAGACCCAGAACGGCCCACATGAGAGGCCACGGGCCTCTCCTATGCAAAAGATCCTAATAAGCTGCCTGAAGTATGCCCTAATCTAAAACGTAAATCGCCTTATTGGGGTCGCGAAGGGAAGATTTCAAAGAGAGTGGTGTCGAGAAATTAGCTGATAGACCTTGGATTTGCTGTTAAAATAGAGATCCCTTCATAATTTTGAAAATCTCCGTCATCAGTTACCAAAAGCATGGTTTTTGTCTTGCATGAATCTGCTATTATTTGATCATTAAAATCAACACAATCTCTTCCAAATACATCAGTAAAGGCTTTCGCCTTATCACAATTAAAATCTGGACTGCAACAGACAGTTGCTGTATTGATAATATCTTTTGTAACGATTCTTATTTCTTCCGCGACAAGCTTAAACTCTGGGCTATCCCGAAATTGCTTGTATTTGGGTTTTTCTTCATCAGTGAGCCCAGAATATTTCAAGAGTTCAATCTGATACAAAATGCGAGCGTACCTGTTAATAAATTCGGATAAAATAAGTACATCCAAATGGATCTTGCTTTTCTTAACTCTCATATCCTGCATCGCGGTTGTGTACGCGCCAGAGCGTCTTGATCGAGGAAATGGCCCAAACACGTCTAGCCAAACATTCGCATCTATGAGAAAATGATGTTCTTCTTTATATTTGAATGATCTAATGTCAAAAACTGCCATAATCCTCATCAGGATGCCATTCTTGTGGCTCTTTCAAATCTCTCTGGATCCTTATAGTATTCTTTTGCCCTTTGTTTTATCCTCTCCAGAAGGAATAAGTGATCCGGTGACATATTAATTATTCTTAACCTTTCTTCGATATCTTCGTCTGAAAATTCTCCATTATAGAGTTGGCCTATTGACGAATTTAAAAACGCAGAGCTAATAATTATAATATTCTCAAATGACAGGCATATCTTCTTTCCTTGTGAGATTGCCGCCTTAGTAGCAAGGTATACGCTTTGACCGATATCGGAAGCAATACATACTTCGCCCCCAACTACATCGCGAATACTAATGACTTTTTCTGCATCCATGCTTGCAATTGCTCCACTATACAGATGGACTGTCTCTGGTTTTATATTTTTTGGTAATGTGAAACAGGCCAACAGCCTAAATGTTGTTTCCCAAAGGCGCT
>Ga0247841_10007812_pt1 | contig 15696 bp, 14 predicted proteins | sample LaCruzMarch2015__2_FD_192410 | JGI IMG/M metagenome (GOLD analysis project Ga0247841, IMG submission 192410) | Freshwater microbial communities from meromictic Lake La Cruz, Castile-La Mancha, Spain - LaCruzMarch2015_18m | ecosystem: Environmental > Aquatic > Freshwater > Lake | place: Spain...
TCCGACAAATTTTATTTCTGTATCTTTACCCATGTTGTTTAGTTTGGTTCGCAAAACAAACTTACAACATTGGGGGGAACCCTCCGGGGTTTACCCCCTCTCTTAAAAAGTTAGTCGGTCAGTAGTGGGTAATAATATAAAATTCCACACCAATATCTTGAAATATTTAGTTTTGATTGTTTACATATGTAATTAACAATTGTCAACTAATGTTCTGGTTACTTTGATGATTTTATTATTGAAAGGATTTTTACACCGCTTTCCATCACAATTTTAACAAAATATAATCCTGGTTTAAGGGCAGATAAAACCGGATTACCAACCTGAATTCTATTCTCTCCTACCCTGCATTGAGTATTAATTCCTGGAAGTACTGACCGTCCAAATAGATCAAGGATCATAAGCTGGATGGATTGCTCATTTGATGAATTTATCAGGAGAGTAAAATTATTTATAAACGGATTGGGAATAATCTTTGTTGTAAAATCAACTTTATCGGTGTTCTCTCCCATCAAGGCGATTGCTTTCATGAAGTCAGGGATACCATACCCTATGAGGGAATCAGGATTTATCACCTGGCTTCCGCTTATCTCAACAGCCCGCATGAGCATGTAATTTGATACAGAAGGGACCGCTTGCCACAAGCAAGCCATCATTCCGGATATTATTGGAGCCGAAAAAGAAGTTCCGCTTCCTCGCATAATGGTTCCGTCCGATCCGGCCAATACCGTTCCCTGCCCCATAGACGACACATTTGGTTTTATCCTGGAGGTAGACTCCCCTACAGAACTGAATGAGGCATAGTTGCCAAGAGAATCGACAGCTCCAATAGCAAGCACACAAGATCCGTCTGCCGGAGCACTCATACATTGCCAATTCGATCCTCCTGAATTTCCGGCGCTGTTTACAATCATAATCCCTCTGCTCGCTGCAATATTAGCTCCACGGGTTACCGGGGTGAAGTTCCCATTCATATCGGCACAAGTATGGTCCTGCTCCGGATTATCGAAAGTGGTATAACCAAGAGATGAAGTAATTATATCAGCGCCAGCGCTGTCAGCTGCCTCTGCTCCCGATACCCAATTGTACTCTTCAATAATATATTCCGAATTGGTATCCTCGGTCCGGTAAAGCAAAAAACTTGCTTTCGGAGCCGTTCCAACGAGTTGACCCGGCCAGTTTCCTCCAATAATTGATAAAACCATCATTCCATGGGATGATTCTTTATATACATTATTTCCAGGAACAACAAAATCACGGGTTCCAAGAATCTGATTATTGTTTCGAATACTATCAAAAACCGGTAAAATATCAACATTGAAAAAGCCTCCATCTAATACCGCGATAACCTTGCCATCTCCACGATAATTTTGCTGATGAAGCAGATCACCATTAACCATATGAATTTGTCTAAAGGAGGGACCATAGTTAAATTCCTCATTACCAGTATATAATCTGTGTATAATCGCATCAGAATCAATTTCTTTCAACGAAGAGATTTCAGAAGAAAATTTGTTTCCATACTCCTCCTGTTTGATGGATGAGAGACTGTACTTCTGAATCTTTTTAACGAAAGGGAATTTCAAGATAGAATCAAGTAAAGTGCTGTCAGGAAGGTTAATAGTAACGCCATTAAACCATTTCGACTGATTGATAATATTGATTCCTGCCCCAAGGATACTTTCGACATAAAACGGAGTCACGGGAAGATCCAATGAATCGATGGCAATCAATTGATTCTGACGCCGTTGAATAGCCTTTTCGGAAAGAAACTCATTCGGTTTATCGATTGAATAAGGATTGCTATTCTTATCCGTAAACTCTATAAAATACTTACCGGGAGCAACCTGTCCAAACAAATTGGAAGTAATAATGAATGAGAATGCAAATAGTAAAAAGTTTTTCATGTATTAATAGTTTAAATTTTTATGGTTATAAGGAATAGCCATTATTATCAATGGTTTGTGTAAACAGTGTTTGGTTGGATGTTGCATTGAGAGTGTTTTCATATCCCGGCGGTTTGTCGAAATGATATTCAAATGGGTATCTGTTTTTTAAATAAATTTGTTATAAAATTATTAAAAACTAAGAGATGTTTGACCAAAACGACTTAGAACTTATCAAGACAAAAGGAATTGAACTTAGGAAAATTGAAAAGCAAATTAAATTCTTTAAAGAAGGATTTCCATCTATTCATTTAATCCGACCCGCAACAGTAAATGACGGAATTATATTTTTAAACAATGAAGAAAGAGCAAGATACATAAGGTTATATGAAGAATCACTTAAAGAATATAACATTGTAAAATTTGTTCCGGCTTCCGGAGCAGCCAGTCGTATGTTCAAACATCTTTTCGAATTCATGGATAAGAATTCGATCCAATCGCCTCCGCAAAAGGAGAGTTCTCTTGAACATAATTCAAATTCGGCCTATTACCTCTTTTCACATTTACCGGATATTGCCTTCTATCCTATTTTATCTGAAATTATTAAAAAAAATGGATCAAGGATTAAAGAATTGATTTTAAAAAATGATTATGGTGCAATTGCTGAATATATTTTAACTCCCAAGGGACTCAACTATTCCAACCTTCCCAAGGCACTAATCGGATTTCACAGATATCCTGAAGAAATACGATCTCCCACGGAAGAACATCTCGTTGAGGCCGTGAATTATGCAAATGGTCATGGCAATATTGCAAGGATTCATTTCACAATCTCACCAGAGCATCAGAGAATAATTGAAGACCTGTTATCTAACGTATCGCAGAAATATGAAGATCGTTATAAAGTTAAATTAGAAATCACATTATCAACACAGAGATCATCAACAGATACTCTTGCAGTTGATACGTTTAACAACCCTTTCCGGGATCAATCCGGCAGATTGCTATTCCGTCCGGGAGGACATGGCGCCCTTCTTGAAAATCTGAATAAGATTGATGCCGATTTGATCTTCATTAAAAACATCGATAATGTAGTACCTGACAGATTAAAAGAACAGACTTTCCTTTATAAAAAACTGATTGGAGGTTATTTACTTCATATCCAAAGAAAAATTTTTACTTTTCTAAACGACGTCGACAATCATCAAATCACACAGAATGACATAGAGGAAATGAAGCATTTCGCCAGGGAAGTGCTTAACATTATTTTCCCGGAAGATATACAAAAAAAGGGAATTCAGGATCAAATACAGTTTCTGGTCATGCAGTTTAACCGTCCTATCCGTGTATGCGGTATGGTGAAAAACGAGGGAGAACCGGGTGGCGGTCCTTTTTGGGTATCAGGCCATAAACATCAACAAACCTTGCAAATCGTTGAAAGTTCTCAAATTGATTTCACAGACGACAATCAGAAAATGATTTTTAACAGTTCCACTCATTTTAATCCGGTTGACCTGGTATGCAGTATAAAAGATTACAAAGGAAATACTTTCAAATTGGCACAGTTTGTAGATGATAATACCGGCCTTATTTCATTGAAGTCAAATGACGGGAAATCACTGAAAGCCATGGAGCTTCCCGGCTTATGGAACGGTTCCATGTCAAATTGGGTCACGGTATTTATTGAAGTCCCGATCATTACTTTCAATCCGGTTAAAACAGTCAATGATTTGCTTCGCAAAGAACACTTGTCTACTTAACTTTATATGAAATCAATCGAAAAGTCATATTTATTTATAGACAGAAAAGTAAGATGGGGATTAACAATCTGGAAATGGCTTCTTATATTGGTTATATTTTTCATTTTCTTTTCCGTTCTTGGATATAATCTGTTCCGAATTCTTGCCCTTTATTTCTTTCATCCCTATTAAACCATTAGAAATAGAATTGCTTTTTTAACGTTATCGAAATACAAGATTTCAACATGCGAAAAACATTTATAATTTATTGCTCATTTTTATTATTTATTCACTTCCCGGTTTTCTCCCAAAATAGTTTTAGAATCAATTTTAAAATTAAAGGAGTTCATGATACTACTTGTCTGATTGCAAACTATTATGGCAATGGGACCTATGTCAAAGACACCGTAAAAGTAGATCCTTCAGGTCGTTGCACTTACAAAACCCAATCCGAAACACCTAAAGGATTGTACATATTTGTGATTTCTGAAAAGTTGCATTTTGATTTTGTTCTGAATAATGACTATAAGTTTTCTATGGAAACGGATATAGGCGACCTGATTGGCAAAATGGCAATCTCCGGCTCGCCCGAAAACCTTCTCTTTTATCAATATTTAAACTTCAATAAGAAAAAGTACGATGAAATTCAATTAATCCAAAAAGAAAAAAAACTTTCACTTCATCAATCAGACAGTCTATATATTCAAAAAAAGACAGACTCAATTAATCAGGAAATTATCACCTATAAACTTAATCTGATAAACAAATATCCTTCAACCTTCCTTGCATTTATGTTAAATGTGATGAAAGAGCCCAATCTTAAGGCATCTTCAGATACCTTGATTGGTAAAGTCGGAAATAGCTCAGCTTATCTTTATTTCTATAAGCATTTTTGGGACGATACGGATTTCTCCGACGACCGGGTATTAAGGACTCCTGTGTTTCATAACAAGCTTCAAAAGTATCTGGATTGGGTTGTCATACAAAACCCCGACACACTGATCAATGAAATAGATCGTTTGATCAGAAGGGCAGAAACGAACCAGGAAATGTTCAAATATCTGATCTGGTTCTCCACCTACCATTATGAAAATTCAGAGATCATGGGTTTCGATAAAATTTTTGTCCATCTTGTAGACAAATATTATATTACTGGACAGACGCCATGGGTCAATCAGAATAATCTGGAAAACATAGTCAAAAAAGCAAACCGCTTAAAACCTATTTTGCTTGGTCAGAGAGCACCGAATATGATCATGGCGGATACAAATAACCAATTGGTTTCCATGTATAATATTGAAGCAAAATTTTTGATTTTACTTTTTTGGGATCCTAGTTGTGGACATTGTGAACAGGAAATTCCAAAAATCAAAGATTTTTATGACCAATATAATGAGTTTTATGGATTGAAAATTTTAGCGGTCTGTTCCGATACTTCCCTGGTCAAATGGAAAGCACAGATAAAGAAGAAAAAAATGAATTGGGTCAATGTCAATGGTCCCCGGACATTGACCGGAGATTATCGTGAACAATATGATATTTCATTAACACCGGTTATCTTTGTTCTGAATGAAAAAAAAGAAATCATCGCTAAAAATCTCCAAGCTGACCAGTTGCAATTATTTATGAAAAATTACCTGGAATCGACCAAGGAATAAAAAACCAATCCGGAAATTGGTTTTTCGCAAAAACAGAAAAAGTTTATTTGTTTACTTCTTCAACTATCGCTTTAAATGCATCCGGGTGATTCATAGCCAGATCGGCTAATGTTTTCCGGTTCAGAGTGATGTTTTTTTCTGCAAGTTTTCCCATGAATACGGAATAGGATATCCCAAATTCACGAACACCCGCATTGATTCTTGTGATCCATAATCCACGAAAGTTTCTTTTTTTCGTACGACGATCACGATAGGCATATGTAAGTCCTTTCTCAACCGAATTCTTAGCTACGGTGAGGACATTTTTTCTTCTTCCAAACTGACCCTTAGCTCTTTTAAGGATCTTTTTTCTACGCTCTCTTGAGGCAACTGAATTTACTGATCTTGGCATAATCTGATTTTTTTTACTTGAGCGTCCCTTACCGGGATCTTATGGAGCTGCAAGTAAGTTAAACAATTTGTTTATTAACCTTGAAGCATTTCTTTAATATTGGCCTCATCTGCTTTATCAACGAGTGTGGAATAGGTTAAATTCCGTTTTCTTTTGATCGTCTTTTTAGTCAGTATGTGACTTTTATACGCATGCTTCCTTTTTATTTTACCGGTTCCTGTCAGCGCAAACCTTTTCTTGGCTCCGGATTTGGTTTTCATTTTTGGCATTTTACTCTTTTTATATATGATGTAACAATTCTGGAATTTGCTATCCCCTATTAAATCTACTTATATAATATTTATTTTTTCGGAGTGATGATCATGATCATGCGTTTCCCTTCCAGACGTGGCATTTGTTCAATTTTTCCAATTTCAACCAAGGCTTGCGCAAATTTCAGCAATATTAATTCTCCCTGTTCTTTATATATGATCGATCTCCCTTTAAAAAAAACATCAACTTTAACTTTCGCGCCATCTTTCAGAAACTTTATGGCATGGTTTAATTTGAAATTAAAATCGTGATCATCGGTATTTGGGCCCAGCCTGATCTCTTTAACGATAATCTTAGCAGTCTTGGCCTTCATCTCCTTTTGCTTCTTCTTGAGCTCGTAAAGAAACTTTTTATAGTCGATTACTTTACAAACCGGTGGATTAGCTGTTGGAGAGATTTCAACAAGATCAAGGTCGAGATTTTCTGCAAAGTTAAGCGCTTCCCTGATATTATAGATTCCGGGCTGGATATTTTCACCCACAACACGAACCACAGGTGATTTTATATTTTCATTGATATTATAAGGTTCTTCTTTTTTCCCGGGTTTTGTATATCTTCTCGGGTTATTGTACTGAGTAACTATAATTTATCCTCCTATGTTTGGTTAATACTATGATCACAAACCTCCAAGTTCTTTTTTAACTTCCTGGTTTATGGCATTTACAAATTCTTCAATTTTTTGCGTACCAAGATCTCCGATACCATGCTTGCGAACTGAAACCGATCCATTCTCTTCTTCCCGTTCGCCAATAACGAGCATATATGGAATTTTCAAGAGTTCGGCATCCCTGATTTTCTTACCCGCCTTTTCATTCCGCAAATCAATCTGAGCGCGAATATCGGAATTATTAAGCAATTCTAAAACTTTTTTCGAATAATTCAGAAATTTCTCACTGATTGGCAATACGATAACCTGATCGGGAGCAAGCCAGAGTGGAAAGTTTCCAGCAGTATGTTCGAGAAGTACGGCGACAAATCTTTCCATAGAACCAAAGGGAGCACGGTGGATCATTACAGGTCTATGTTTTAAATTATCATTTCCGATGTACTCCAGTTCAAAACGATCCGGAAGATTATAGTCTACCTGAATGGTTCCAAGTTGCCATTTCCTGCCAAGAGCATCTTTAACCATAAAGTCCATCTTGGGTCCATAGAATGCAGCTTCACCCAATTCAATAACGGTATTCAAATGGCGTTCTTCCGCAACCTCCAAAATTGCTTTCTCTGCCCTGATCCAGTTTTCATCACTACCGATATATTTCTCTTTGTTATCCGGATCACGAAGGGATATTTGCACAATATAATCGTTAAAATTCAACGCCTTAAATATCAGCATGACGATATCCATGACTCCCTTGAATTCATCTTTAACCTGATCAGGAGTGCAAAAAATATGGGCATCATCCTGAGTAAACCCTCTCACTCTTGTAAGTCCATGTAATTCGCCACTTTGTTCATATCGATATACCGTTCCAAATTCAGCAAGACGAATCGGCAGGTCCTTATACGACCTGGGTTTTACTTTGTATATTTCGCAATGATGGGGACAGTTCATTGGTTTAAGAAAGAATTCCTCACCCGGGACAGGAGTCGTAATTGGTCTAAATGAGCTTTCTCCATATTTCTGAAAATGACCTGAAGTCTTGTACAGATCCACATGGCCAATATGGGGACAGATTACAGGAACATAACCTGCTTTCTTTTGCGCTTTCTTAAGGAATATCTCTAATCGCTCTCGTAGTTGTGCACCTCTCGGAAGCCAAAGCGGCAATCCCAATCCGACTTTCTGGGAAAAAGCAAAAAGTTCCAGTTCTTTTCCCAACTTGCGATGATCACGTTTTTTTGCTTCCTCAAGCAGCACCAGATAATCCTGAAGTTCCTTTTGTTTTGGAAAAGTAATCCCATAAAGTCGGGTCAGTTGTTTACGAGTTTCATCTCCCCTCCAATAGGCACCGGCAATATTTAATAATTTCACCGCTTTTATTGAACTTGTGTCTGGAAGATGCGGCCCCCGGCATAAATCTATAAACTGACCTGATTCGTAGAAGGTAATTTGCCCATCCTCAAGGTCCTTCAATAACTCAACTTTATATTCATCTCCTTTTGCAGAGAAATAACTAATGGCTTCGCTTTTGCTTACCGGTCTGCGGATAAACTGTTGTTTTTCCTTTGCCAGGGAAAGCATTTTATTTTCGATTTTCGGAAAATCATCAGAGGATATTGAATAGGAACCAAAATCAATATCATAATAAAAGCCATTTTCAATATCCGGACCAATACCAAATTTTACTCCGGGGTATAATAATTCGATAGCTTCAGCCAATAAATGTGCTGAAGAATGCCACATAGTTGATTTTCCTTCCGGGTCATTCCAGGTCAGTAGCTTGACTCTTGCATCCGATTGAATGGGTCGGGTTAGATCCCAAATCTCATTATTAACCTTGATTGCTAATACATTTCTTGCCAAACCTTCACTGATGCTTTTAGCAATTTCCATTCCTGTGATATTCTTTGGAAATTCTTTAACGGAGTTATCTGGAAGTGTTATTTTGATCATTGTGATCCCCGGTATTTTTTCGGGGTGCAAAGGTAAGAATATTTCAGTAATTGTTATTAATTCCCAATTATTTTAAACTCAGTCCTTCGGTTGTTGGCTCTTCCATTTTCCGTTTCATTTGTATCAATCGGCTTGGAAAATCCATATCCGGCAAATGACATTCTGTTTTCGGCAATCCCGTGTTGTATAAGGTACTCACATACGGCGTTCGCCCGTTTAAGAGACAAGTTGGCATTGTGTTCCTGAGTTCCAATATTATCGGTATGGCCACTAATTTCAATACGGAGTTCGGGATTCTTTATCAGCAAATCTATCAATCGTTTAAGTTCGACCTGGGACTCAGGTTTGAGATCGTATTTGTCGGTCTCGAAAAAAATATTTTTCAGGATTACTGATTCGCCCATTTTTATTTCCTGTAGAGGAATGTTTTTAACGAACGGTTTGGAGAAGGAATGAATATTAGATAGGGAGAAATGTTCCGAAAAAAATAAATAACCCGGTTTTGATATATTTAAAGCATAATCATTTTGAACTGGTAGAATGAGAAAAAACGACCCCGTCAATGAATCTGATGAAGAACGAACAACCGTTCTCCCCGTTCTTAAATCGGTTAATTCAAAATCAGCTTTTAATTTTTGATTTGTCTCTTTATTAAAAACAATTCCTTTGAAGTAAGTGACCGGGATGGGTCTTGCTTGTTCATAAACTTGAAACCTATAGATATCCTGCTTCCCTTTTCCACCCAACTTGTCTGAAGAAATGTACGCCAGATTCCCTTTAGCATTAACTACCAGAGAGTTTTCATCTGCGAAAGTATTTATCGGATATCCCATATTGATACCTTTACCCCATCTGTCGACCGAATCTTTATGACAATAATAAATATCAGCCCCCCCCATTCCTGGAAATCCCCTGGAAGCGAAATACAACGTCTGATTATCAGGATGGATAAAAGGAGTTTGTTCTTCAAATGGAGTGTTTATTGAATCTCCCAGATTGACAGGTGAATTCCAGGTACCATCCGGATTTAACATTGTTTTCCAAATATCTGAACTACCTTTCCCACCCTTCCGGTTACTGACAAAATAGAGTGTAGCACCATCGGAAGAAAAAGAGGGTTGAGATTCCCACTGTTCGGTATTGACAATTGGTCCAAGATTCGTGGGTTCAGACCAATAATTGCCAATCCTTTTCGACCAATAGAGGTCACAGGATCCATAGCCGTCAGGTCTGCCGCAACCCGCAAAGAAAAGGTACTGTCCATCTGGAGATATGGTTAATGCTCCTTCATTCCATCCTGTATTAATCGGAGGCCCCAGGTTCTTGGCCTTCCCCCATAGGGTGTCAACAATGCGTCTCGAAATAAAAAAGTCCTCCTCATGAGTAATTTTATTCTGTTGAACTAACCTCGATTTAACCATATTCCGGGTAAAGTACAGAACCTGATCGTCGGCTGTTATATAATTAATATATTCGTCTTCCGGGGAATTTATGCTATCTCCCAGGTTTATTGGATCAAACGGAACCGGGTTCTGAACTAAATAAATGGCAAAATCACATGTCCTGATTCCATTGATAGCTTTATCTTTTTTCAATTTAGGAATATAATCAAATGAAATGTACTTTTCAAAGTCGGATTTTGCTGCGATGTAAAAGCCATTTGAATATTCAAGATTAGCGATAATATAATATAAATTTGGCGAAAAGTCAGGCTTAATATGAATGGCACTCCGATAGGCATTAATTGCTTCGGGAATCTGACGGGTATCAGACAATATATCTCCTTTTAAAATAAAAGCTTCAACAAATTCCGGATCAATTTGAATTGCCTTTTCAACTTCAGCGATTGCTTTTGCATAATCCTGATTGTTATATCCATCAATTGCATTAAAAAATACTTTCTCCGCTTTTTTATTCTTAGTCGACAACGTCTGATAAGGGTTTTGCGCAGAAATAAAAGAAGAAGATATAACAAAAAGCAGCGAAAGAAAAACCCTGGAAGAGGGATACTGAAAAAGAAAATAGATTGAACGGATGATCATGGAATATGCATGTATTTGTGACTCTGCAATGAAATCTTCCATATCGGATTTTGTTTGACATACCGGATTATCTCAGGTATTATTATTTTTCTCCTGCTCCATTCCGGTTGAAGGTAAAGGTTAACATTTTTGTCAACTTTCTTTTTATTTTCTTCGGCCCAGGAAAAATCGTCGGTATGATAAATAATAACTTTCATTTCATTTGCCACTTTGAATGCTTCAGGAAGTGGTGGAGACTCTTTTTTAGGAGACAGACAAATCCAATCCCAACTCCCGCTGAAGGGAAGAGAACCTGAAGTCTCCAGAAAACGAATTATTTTATTTTGCTTTAACTTTTCACAAAGAAGATCCAGATTATATTGTAAGGGTTCGCCACCGGTAACAACAATTGCCCTGGACGGATTGGATGCTGCATGTTCGACAATAATTTTTATTGGCACAGGTGAAATCTGGTTTGCATTCCATGTTTCTTTAGCATCACACCAGCGACAACCAACATCGCAACCGCCAACCCGGATAAAATAAGCAGCCCTGCCTGTGTTAAATCCTTCTCCTTGTATCGAATAGAATTCTTCCAAAACAGGAAGAATTTTTCCTGCTTTCAATAATGTATTTAAAGAGTCGTTCAATGTAAAATCATTTGAACTCTTTTTTTGCAGCTTTAAGAGCATTTAACAATAAAGAAGCGGTTGTCATCAGTCCCACTCCACCGGGTACCGGAGTTATATAGCTGCATTTTTTTGATACCTCATCGAATTTCACATCTCCTCTTAGTACAAACCCCGACTTCGATTCAGAGGAAGGCACCCTATGAATACCAACATCAATTACTACCGCGCCAGGCTTTATCATATCGGCAGTGACAAACTCACACTTTCCCATGGCTACGATGAGAATTTCAGCTTCACGGGTAATTTCGGCAATATTTTTTGTCAAACTATGACATAAGGTCACCGTTGAATTTCCACGTTTTACCTTTCGCGACAGAAGGATACTGATCGGCGTTCCGACAATATTGCTTCTGCCGAGAACCACACAATGCTTCCCTTCTGTCTCTATGTTGTATCGATCAAGCAAAGTAACAATTCCATATGGAGTTGCCGGAAGAAATGAAGGTATGTTCAAAACCATTTTTCCAACATTGACCGGATGGAATCCATCAATATCTTTTTGAGGATTAATACGTTCAATAATGTTTTGCTCATTAATATGTTTGGGTAAAGGAAGTTGTACGATGAAGCCATCAATTTCCGGATCCTGATTCAAAAAGTCGACCACTTCAAGAAGTTGATTCTCAGATATTGAAGGAGGGTATCGGTAAATAGAAGAAAGAAATCCGACTTCCCGGCAAGCCTTTTCTTTTCCCGCAACGTATGTTAGACTTGCAGGATCATCGCCGACAAGCACCGCTGCTATGTGTGGCGCCGGGATTGATCTATTAAGCATGTTGGTGGTAACTTCGGCGGCAATCTCACGCTTAATTTGATCCGCAATCATTTTCCCATTAAGTAGCTGCATAGAGTAAAATATTACTTGGTATTCTTCATATTTCTGATGGCATTTGCCATATTTCTTCCCTTACTTGTATTCATCATTTTCATCATTTTCCGGGTGTCTTCAAATTGTTTGATAAGCCGGTTAACTTCCTGAATATCGGTACCAGAACCGGAAGCGATACGTTTTCGGCGACTTCCGTTTATAATAACCGGACTTTCCCGCTCAGCCGGAGTCATTGAATAAATAATGGCTTCAACATTTTTGAAAGCATTATCATCTACATCCAGATTTTTTATAGCCTTGCCCATCCCGGGAAGCATACCCAGCAAGTCTTTGACATTGCCCATCTTCTTTATTTGCTTTATCTGGGCAAGAAAATCATTAAAATCAAATTGGTTTTTAGCAATTTTTCGTTGAAGTTTCTGAGCTTCAGCTTCATCGAATTGCTCCTGGGCTTTCTCAACCAGCGAAACAATATCTCCCATTCCGAGAATCCTGTCGGCCATCCGTTCGGGATAGAATACATCAATAGCATCCATCTTCTCCCCTAATCCAACAAATTTGATGGGTTTATTTACTACTGATTTTATACTGAGCGCGGCACCTCCTCTTGTATCTCCGTCCAGTTTTGTGAGGACAACGCCCTCGAAATTCAATCGGTCGTTAAAAACTTTTGCAGTATTTACTGCATCTTGTCCTGTCATCGAATCAACAACAAATAAAGTTTCCTGAGGATTCAATGATTTTTTAATTGCTGCGATTTCATCCATCATTTCCTCGTCAACTGCAAGACGTCCGGCAGTATCAATAATGACATTCTGAAATCCCTTGTCTTTTGCATAGACAATTGAATGTTTGGCAATCTTAACGGGATCCTGGTTCCCTTCTTCCGAAAACACTTCGACTTCAATCTGTTTTCCAAGTACTTTCAACTGTTCAATAGCGGCTGGACGATAAACATCACAAGCAACAATTAATGGCTTTCTGCTTTTTTTTGTATTTATATAATTGGCTAATTTGGCAGAAAACGTTGTTTTTCCTGATCCCTGAAGTCCGGCAATCAGTATGATTCCCGGATCTCCTTTAAGATTGACCTCAATCTTCTCACTACCCATCAAATTAACCAACTCATCATGAACGATTTTAATCATCAATTGACCGGGAGATACGGCAGTCAGAACATTTTGTCCCAACGCTTTTTCCTTTACTTGTTCTGTAAACTGTTTTGCAATTTTAAAGCTAACGTCAGCATCCAGGAGCGCTTTTCTGACGTCCTTCAGGGTCTCCGCGACATTTATTTCCGTGATGTGGCCATGACCTTTCAGAATCTTAAATGCCCTATCCAGCTTTTCGCTTAATCCTTCAAACATTTTTCAATTTTAATAAGTCGCAAAAATACGAATTTCTGTTAATGATCTCAACGTCCCATCGGGTTTTAAAATAGTTAAAGTATTATCGAATACAATTGGAAAAAACGAGTTCATATTTTTTTTTTTTTAAACACTGAGATATAGAAAAAAATTTGTAGGTTTGTAAAAAATAATTGATTATTCACCAAAACCTATTTGCCATGAAGAAAATTTTACTTTTAGTTGTGTCAATAATAATGTTGACAGGGTTTGTATTTTCACAAACCACCCTCTATGAGGATAATCTTGATACATACGCCTCCGGCAGCTTTTTAGCTGCTAATACCCCTACCTGGTGGACAACATGGAACAACCTCCCGGGCTCGGGTGAAGATGTTCAAATTGCCACCACCTATGCCCATAGCACTCCAAATGCCGGCTTATGCGATGTGACCAGTAGCACTCCTACTGATGGGATTCTTAAATTAGGTAATAAAATTTCCGGAGCCTATGAACTTTCCTGGTGGATGTATGTTGAAACCGGCAAATGCGGTTATTACAATATCCAGCATTACCAATCTCCGGGAACAGAATGGGCCTTTGAAATTTATTTCCGTACGGATGGCGCTTTTGAATTACTCCATAGTGGAGATCAGGTTGACGGAACTTATCCAAAAGATACCTGGTTTGAAGTAAAACAAGCCATTGACCTTGATGCAGATCTTATTACTTTAACGATAAATGGCACTGAGGTTGATTCATGGACTTTTAGTGATCAATCACTTGAAACTGGTGGAACTAAACAGTTGGGGGGCGTTGACTTCTTTGCTGGTGCAAAGACTGGTACTACAGAGGTACCCGTTTACTATATTGATGATATAGCTTTTATCGAAACTACTAGTGGAAATGATCCGGTTATCGAGGCTGATCCTGAATCCGTCTATAAACTTCTTCTTGGTGGCACTACTGGAACCGAATATCTGACTGTCTCCAATACAGGTTTATCAGATCTGAATTTTGATGTGAATATCGTATATGATATCGCCAAGAAAAGCCCTGTCAAATTATCGACAAGTACTAATCTTTCTACGAAAAGAATTCTTACCAAAGCCAGCAGTGACCCAACACCCAATCCTGGCGGTCCACTCTCTCCTCCTTCCGATGCTTCAACACAGTTACATTATGATGGGGATAATGGTTCTGCTGTCGGCTGGAATACCCCACCTGTGACCGTCAGAGTTGCTGCACGCTTCACAAACAGCATGACTTTACCTTGGGCAGGCCTGGAGATAACCTCTGTTGAAGTTTATATAAATGAAATCAACGCAGGTTCGAATCTTATGAAAATCCAAATCTATGACATGGGGAATACTTATGAACCCGGTCCATTATTATATGAACAAGAATTCACCCCGGCAGGCTATAATTGGGAAACCATCACCCTTACTACACCTGTTGTGATTACCGGCGCTGATGTTTGGGTCGGATACACCTTTACACAGACAGATGCTGATATCTTTATTCCCGGAACCGATGAGGGTCCTGCTGATCCCAACGGTGATTTCGTAAGCACCGGTGTAGGTTGGTCTCATATTGCTCCTACTCTTGATTATAACTGGAATATACGCGCTAATCTGGAAGGTGATCCCATTGTTCAATGGCTTGATGTAAATCCGATGACCGGTACAGTGGCTCCTACAGAAAACTTACCGCTTATCCTGACTTTTGATGCCACCGATCTGGATTTCCTTGAATATCATGCTACGGTGAAATTGTTAAGCAACGATCCTGTAACTCCGGTCTTAGATGTTCCTGTAACCCTGGATATTTATGGAGTCGGCATTGACGAAAATGAAAAAATCGGCGTCATGATTTACCCGAATCCTTCAAAAGATGTCCTCAATATTGTAACGAATGGAATTGTCAATAATATCGTTATTTCTGATTTCAGTGGTAAAGTTGTCTTCACCGGCAACAGTAAAACAATCGACATCAGTAAATTTAGCAAGGGAGTATACTTTGTAAAGGTAGAAGGCACCAAGGGTGTTTCTAATACCAAATTCGTGAAGAACTAATCTTTTTTCATACTTCATTACAATAAAAAAAGAGGACGTCCCAAAAGGGCGCCCTCTTTTTTTTGGTTCATGGTAATAATGCGTACTTATAGATATATTTGAAAGAAAAATCTGATTTACAATGAGTACAAGTTTGCTTAGTCATGCCTTCGGGCTTACGGATCAGGAGTACCTCAAGACGGAGTACAAA
>Ga0247841_10007813_pt1 | contig 15696 bp, 17 predicted proteins | sample LaCruzMarch2015__2_FD_192410 | JGI IMG/M metagenome (GOLD analysis project Ga0247841, IMG submission 192410) | Freshwater microbial communities from meromictic Lake La Cruz, Castile-La Mancha, Spain - LaCruzMarch2015_18m | ecosystem: Environmental > Aquatic > Freshwater > Lake | place: Spain...
CAACAATCGGTTTTTATTGCAACCTACAGATGATCAAAATTTTTACCATGCCATTAAAAAGTTACTCACAAGAGTCATGAGATCATAATAATCATGAGTTACAAACATTTATATTGAAGTACTTACGCACAGCAAGCTATTCAGGTTTCTGGAAATCGCGAGATCGCGTCGCTCGAGCGAGACATCGAAGCAGTTCGTGCGCATACCAAACCATTGACCTATGAGGATTTCCATCATTTCACCGGGCAGCGCAGGCGGCTGAGATTTCCCCAATCCGTCTTTGCCCTCCGCCAGGGATTCGATACGCTTACGCCCATTTCGGGCGACTCGATAATTGTACTTGGCTCGATAATCAATGACGAATTAATAGCGCGTCTGGCGGAATACCCGAGAATGCTCTACGAACTGCATCCGAGAGAGTTCGAGGAGTTGGTCGCGAGAGTCTTCGAGGTTTATGGTTTTGAGGTCGAGCTAACCGCCGCCACCAGAGACGGCGGACGAGATGTCATTGCTGTTGCGCACTCTCCCGCTCGCGTCAAGTATCTGATCGAATGCAAGCGGTATTCGGAGCAAAATAGAATCGGGCTTGCAGCGGTTCACCGACTCCACGGGGTCGTTCGCGGTAATCTGGGAAATAAGGCTATATTAGCGACAACCAGCTCATTTACCAGGGATACTGGACGCTATCTCCAACAGCCGCATGTGAGTTTTGAGCTGGAAGGTCGTGGCTTCGATGGCGTACGTCAGTGGTTAGTCGAGGCGGATCGCCTAAATCTGGTAAAAAAGGTATTGGCGAAGAACGCCCCTTTTCGGTTGCCCTGGGTGTAAACCAATGTGGAGCCCCACATCAGTGGACGAACTGGGATATCATTTGCGTGCCATCGGCGCCGGCCCGGGAACCTGTCCGGCTCAGGCCGGACGCCCCAGGCGCCGCAGCGCGAGGATCGCCTGGTCGATCAGTGCGCGGGCGACAAACAGGGTGCTGGTGTCGTAGAGCCGACCCAGGGCCTCCTCGGCCTCGGCGAGGTCGAGTAGACCCACCTCGTACAGGTGAATGAGTGGCCCGGCATCGGCGACTGCCGCTATCCCTTCATCGCCCATTCCAGGTCCGCCTGTAATGCCTGCTGTTGGCGGTCCGCCAGTTCCACCGAGTCGATACCGGCCTCGGCGATGGCCTGGGTACGGGAGATCTCACCCCGCAGGTAGCGGTCGAGCGTCAGCTCGCGCCAAAGCTGATAGAGGCCGACGCGAAAGGCCGCCGCCATCAGTTCGTCCTCGGGGCGATGGGTAGCCTGGGCCAGCTTGTTGAGGTAGTGCGCGGCGGTCTCCATCGGGTCTCCTGGGGGTGCGCCGATCGCGGCGGGGGGGGGGGGTGGACGCCAATGCCGTTAAGTTAAACGCTGCTGGCTCCCACGCTGGCGCCTGGGAACGAGAGGCCCGCACCGGACTCAACTTGGCTGCATTGGCGTCGGCGCGACGCCACCTTCATGCGCCAGACGGTGCCTGAACTCTAAGGCAATGCCTCCACGTCATCAAGCTCGTCGTGGTGCTGGGATCCCGCTGCAATGATGATCAAGGGCCGCGGTGTGCCTCCTCCGCCCCCGCGCTGCCAGCCCGGACGCTGCGCGACCCGCCGCCGAAATCCGCGTATATTAGCGGATCATGTTTGTCCCGGGCCTTGGGGGGCTCGCCGATGCTGCGGCCGCGTCTCATAAAGCATGTGCGCCTGCTGGTCCTCACCGAGGACCTGCCGCAGGCGTCCCTGGCCCTGGCGCAAACCCAGAGCTTTCACCCTGACACCCGGGCGCCGCTTGCGACCGCGCTCTGCGCCCTGCCCGCCCGCGACTATCGCGACGCCTACCACCAGGCCCATTCCCGCCTGGAGAAGGTTGCCAAGCTGATCCCGCTGCCGGACCCCGCGCTCACCACGGTGCGGGTGGTGCCCTACCCGGAACTGACCGCACTCAACGACTGGCTGGGCCAGGTCTGGGAACAGGCCTCGCGTTTCGAGGAGGACCTGCGGCGCCTGGACGATCAGGACCGGCTGATCCGGGAACAGGAGGCGGCGCTGGTCAACTTCGCGCACCTGCACATCGACCTCAAGATGCTGCGCAGCAAGACCCGGTTTCTCGACTTCTATGTCGGCATCGTCCCGCGTGAGAACCTGCGCCGGCTGGAGGGCGCGGTGGGGCTGGCCGGACACCTGCTGCACGCCTATATGCAGCGCGGCGAGCACTCGCACGTGGTCATCGTCGGCCCGGCCGGGGAGCGGGAGGCGCAACTGTCCGCGGTGCTGCGCGCCGCCGGCTTCCAGGCCCTGGCGATCCCGGCGGACCTGGACCAGGAGCCGGAGCAACTGCGCCTGGACCTCCAGGCGCGGCACGCGCAGGTGGGCGTCGAGCGGCAGGCGCTGCACGCGGGGCTCGCGACCTGGTCGGCCCCCTTCCAGGAGCGCTTGCTGGACGCCCGCCGCACCCTGCTGCTGGCCGAGCCCCTGGTGACCCTGGACCCCTGCATCCGCAGTTCCGGGCATCTGGCCCACCTGGCCGGCTGGGTCCCGGCCCAGGCGGTCGAGGCACTGCAGGAACGCCTGACGGGCGCCCTCACGCAGCCCTTTGAGTTGCTGGCCCGCGACCCGCTGCCGGCGGAGCGCCGGCTGGTCCCGACGCTGCCGGTCAAGAACCGGTTGCTGCAGTCCTTCGCCGTGCTGGTCAACCAGTACGGTATCCCTACCTACGGTGAGATCGACCCGACACCGCTCTTCGCCGTCACCTTCCTGGCGATGTTCGGCGCCATGTTCGGCGATGTCGGTCAGGGGGCGGTGATCGCGGGGCTGGCCTGGGTGCTGCGCGCCCGCCTTGGCCGCATGTGGCTGTTCGGGGTGCTGGCGGGCCTCTCCTCGGTCGGCTTCGGCTGGCTCTACGGCAGCATCTTCGGCTATGAAGGGGTCTTGCCGGCCCTGTGGATGAGCCCCATCCATGACCCCATCCTGATGCTCAAGCTCGCCCTCGGCTACGGGGTGGTCTTTCTCACCAGCGGCTGCCTGCTGGCCATCTACAACCGGCTCATGATCCACAACTGGTGGGGCGCCCTGTTCGGCCAGCACGGGGTAGTGAATCTGCTGTTCTATCTGGCCCTGATCTGGGGCGGGCTCAACCTGAGCCGGGAGCAGCCATTCGGGATCGCTCCGCTGCTGCTGGTCGTCGGCGCCTTGGCGGCACTCGCGGGCTTCGCCTGGCGGCACCTGGAGGCGCCCGGCGCGGAAAAGGTGCTGATTGTCTTCATCGAGACGCTCGAGACCGTCATCGGCTATGTCTCCAATACGCTGTCGTTCCTGCGGGTGGCCGCCTTCAGCCTCAATCATGTCGCCCTGTCGCTCGCCGTCTTCACCCTGGCCGGGATGATGGGGGGCACCGGCCATGTGCTGACGGTGATTCTGGGCAATGTCTTCGTACTGGTCCTGGAGGGCGGGATCGTGATGATCCAGGTCATGCGTCTCCAGTATTATGAGGGGTTCTCGCGCTATTTCTCCGGGGAGGGGCACGCGTTTGCGCCGCTGCGGCTGCGGCGGGGGCCGGCGGCGCCCTGATATGTTTAGGAGGTGTCACGCAAAGGCGCAAAGACGCAAAGAAGACAGAATAGTCATTATGAAAGATCGCGGCGAATCTCCGGTCCTCGTGCCCCGTCGGCTCGTCCAACCCGAGGTGATCGCGCCGGATCCCACCATTGATTGGTACGATGGTATTTTCAACGCGCTTGAAAAGTCATTCTTAACTTTGCGTCTTTGCGCCTTTGCGTGAGGATCTTCTCTGTCCGAACGAGGAGCGAAACGTCATGGGTCATGTCGTCGCCGACATCGAGCTGAGCAACCCGCTGCAACCGGGATTGCAGGCGGTCAAGGCCAAGGCGCTGGCCGACACCGGCGCCCTGATGTTGTGCATCCCAGCGCATCTGGCGCTGCAACTCGGGCTTGAAATGGAGTCCGAACGGGAGGTCTCGGTGGCCGATGGGCGGCGGCGCAAGGTGCCCTATGTCGGCCCAGTGCAGATTGGCTTTGAAAACCGTCGTTGCTTCACCGGTGCCTTGGTGCTAGGTGATTCGGTGGTGTTGGGTGCCATACCGTTACAGGACATGGGCCTGGTGATCAACCCCCGGATCGAAGGACTCACGATCAATCCGGCGAGCCCGAAGATCCCGACGACCCTGGTAAAATGACCCCGCTACCCGCCATGGCGGCGCCACGACCGGCGCCGCGCCGCCGCCAGACCTTAACCATCAACAAACCCGGGAGCACTCCATGTACTGGCTCGTCGCCCTCATGTCCATCGCCATTCTCGGCCTCATCGTCGGCGGGGTCCTGCTGGAGGCCCGCCCGGCCTTGAGCGCCCGCATCCGCCCCTGGTACCGGCCCGCGCTGGGAACCCAACTCGCCGTCTTCGTTGGCGCCCAACTCGGGCTCCTGCTGCTCGGCGTCAATGAGGCCCTGGCCGCGCCCGAAGCCGCGGCCGGCGCCGGACCACTGGCGGAGATCTCCACCGGCATGGGGCTCGCGATCATCGGCGCGGGCATCCCCACCGCGCTGTCGACCATCGGTGCCGGGATCGCCGTCGGCCCCATCGGCGCCGCCTCACTCGCGGCCATCACCGAGAAGCCGGAGACCCTGGGGCGCACCCTGATCTACCTGGGCCTGGCCGAGGGTATCGCCATCTACGGCCTGGTCATCTCGATCCTCTTGCTCAACAAGATCTGACGCTTGCCGCCATGACCACCGAACATGAAGCGGGCCGTCCGACCCGGATGCTGTTTATGGGCGAGGAGAGCCTGGCGGACGGCTTCCGCCTGATCGGCTTCGAGACCTTCGCCAACCCGACCCCGGCAGCGGTGGACCTGATCCTGCGCGACCTGTCGCGCAACCGCGAACAGGCCTTCGTGGTGCTGGACGACCGGCTGATGCACGCGGACTGTCCGAACCTCAAACGGGTGCGCCGGGAGGGCGGGCGCATCCTGGTGATCTCAGTGCCGCCGCTCAATGCCCCGACCGAGCTCGCGAGCGAGGTGGCGGACCGGCTGACCGCCCTGTTCGGGGCCGGGGCCGGGGCCCCGCCCCCCGCCGCGTCCGGCCCGCCGGGGGGTGCGTCATGAATCAGGTCGAAGCGCTGGAACAGGCCATCCTGACCCGGGCGGAGCGCCTGGCCGCGGAGTTCCACGAGCGCGCCAACCGCGGCCGCGACAGCATCCTGCGCGAGGCGGCGGAGCGGCTGCGGCTGCGCGAGGCCCGCGAAGACGCCATCGCCCGCACGCTCGCCGAACGCAGCTTCCGCCGGCAGGTCCAGGCGAGCGAACTGAAGATGCAGAGCCACCTGGATCTCGTGCGCTGGAACCTGGTGCAGGACGTGGAGCGCCACCTGGAAGAGCGGATGCACCGCTTCATGCAGGACGAGGCGGCCTACATCCAGTGGCTCCTGGCGCTGATCGCCGAGGCGGCCGCCAGGATCGAGCGCGAGTCTGTCCATGTCAGCGTCAACGCGCGCGACCACCAGCGGCTCTTTGCCCGCTGGGACAGCGTGCTCGAGCAATTGCCCAAGGGCCACACCGCCACCCTCGCCGATGAGCATATCGAAACCCTGGGCGGCTGCCTGCTGCACAGCGCCGATGGGCGCATCCGGGTGGACCAGACCTTCGAGGGCCGCCTGACGCGGCTGCGCGCGCGCATCCAGCAGATGATCCTGGAGCGCCTGCTGCCGGGCGCGCTGGACACCGGCAACCTCTTCTCCGGATGAAACCATGACAGAATCCAGCAGAATCGGCGTCATCCGGGACATCAACGGCCCCATCGTCACCATCGAACTGCCCGGCGCCCGCAACGGCGAGCAGGTGAAGATCGGCGAACTGGGGCTGTTCGGGGAGGTGATCTCGCTCACCGGCGACCGCGCCGTGGTCCAGACCTACGAGTCCACCGACGGGGTGCGCCCGGGCGAGGTCTGCCTGGGCCTGGGCTTCCCGCTCTCGGTGGAACTCGGCCCCGGCCTGATGGGCGGGATCTTCGACGGGGTGCAGCGCCCCCTGGAGAAGATCGCCCTGCAATCGGGCGACTACATCCGCCGCGGCATCAACGTGCCGGCCCTGGATCGCGCCCGCCAGTGGGCCTTTACACCCAACCCCGAGCTGGAGCCCGGGGCCCAGGTGGGCGCCGGCTGCGTGCTCGGGACGGTGCAGGAGACCCTGTCGGTCCTGCACCGCATCCTGGTCCCGCCGGGGATTGCGGGTGAACTGGAGGACCTGGCACCCGCGGGCGACTACGACATCGAGACGACCATCGCCTGGCTGCGCACCGCCAAGGGCCACAGCGTCAAGCTCAGCATGTACCAGCGCTGGCCGGTGCGCAAACCCCGGCCCTATCGCAAGCGCGACGACGGTATCGCGCCGCTCATTACCGGGCAGCGGGTCATCGACTCCTTCTTCCCCCAGCTCAAGGGCGGCAAGGGCGCCGTCCCCGGCCCCTTCGGCGCGGGCAAAACCGTGGTCCAGCAGCAGGTCGCCCGCTGGTCCAATGCCGACATCGTCGTCTATGTCGGCTGCGGGGAGCGCGGCAACGAGCTGGTGGACGTGCTGGAGACCTTCCCCCAACTCAGCGACCCCTATTCCGGGCGCAAGCTGATGGAGCGCACCCTGCTGGTCGCCAACACCTCCAACATGCCGGTGGTCGCGCGCGAGGCGTCCATCTATGTCGGCCTGACCATGGCCGAGTATTACCGCGACATGGGCTATGACGTCGTCATGCTGGCGGACAGCACCAGCCGCTGGGCCGAGGCCCTGCGCGAGGTCTCGGGCCGGCTCGGGCAGATGCCGGTGGAGGAAGGCTATCCCGCCTATCTCGCCTCCCGCCTGGCGGCCCTCTATGAACGCGCCGGACGAGTGGAGACCTTTGGCGCCGGCTCCGGCTCGGTCACCCTGATCGGCGCCGTCTCCCCCCCGGGCGGGGACTTCTCCGAACCGGTCACCAGCCACACCAAGGACATCATCGAGACCTTCTGGGCGCTCTCCAAGGAACTGGCCGACGCCCGCCACTACCCAAGCATCGACTGGGTCACCAGCTTCTCCGGCCATGTCCACACCGCCGCCACCTGGTGGCATAAAGAGGTCGACCCGCACTGGGAGCGGCACCGCACCGCCGCACTTTCGCTGCTGGCCCGCGATGCGGAACTCTCGCGCATCGTCAACCTGGTCGGCCCCGAGGCCCTGTCCGACGCCCAGCGCTGGGAACTGGAGGGCGCCTCACTGGTCAAGGAAGGCGTCTTGCAGCAAAGCGCGCTGGATGAGGTCGACACCTTCTGCTCACCCCAGAAGCAATTCGCGCTGCTCGATCTCGTCATCGCCATCTACCGTGACGGCGCGGCCCTGATCGAATTGGGTGTGCCGGTTGCCGAACTCCAGAACCTGCCGATCCTGGCCAAGATGCGCCGCATCAAGTCCATGTACAGCAGCGAGCAGATGGACCAGATCCAGGCGTTTCGGGCCGAGGTGACTACCGCCATGGATGAGATCCGGGGGGAGTATGCCAAGCAGGGCGATGCCGCGTAGGGTCCGCTGCGCGGACCTTGGGCGGGTACCGGCCGCCGGAGCGGTGTCCCCGTAGGGTGCGCCGCGCGCACCCGTGACGGCAGGAACCTGATAAGGCAGAGATATGAGCAAAGCCTACACTGACATAGCGGCGGGACTTGCAGATGCCCTGGCTCACGCCAAAGGCGAGGCTACCGGCGTGGTTGAACACCAACCGGAAAGTTTGAATGTCAGGGCGATTCGCGAGAAAACCGGAATGACAGAGCAGCGTTTCTGTGCGACGTTCGGAATCTCGCTCGGCACGCTGCGTCATTGGGAGCAAGGGCTGCGCGCGCCGCGCGGACCAGCCAGAGTGCTACTCAAGGTGGTGGCGAGCGACCCCCAGGCCGCAGTCAAGGCAGCGACCCAGCAGTTTCGATACCTCACTGCGCGGTTACCCTTGCGCTGAAATTCTCGATCGCGATACCGGAAGCCCCGCGCGCCTACAAGCGACCGCGGCGTCGCGTCCCGCGGATAGGCCGGGCCGCACTGGGGTGCGGCGCTCCCAGTCGGTCAGCCTGAAGGCCGACCTACACGCCTTTGAGCAAGTGCAGCAACGGTTCCAGGTCGGCCGCGAACTGACCGCCTGGCAAGTGACTAATTCCAGTGCGTTTGTGGCCTTAAGCCCCGAAGAACAGGCGCTGTTGAGCGAGATTCGGCTGGCCGGGAGCGCCGAATACCGGCACTGAGAGGCCGCAAGACCGCACGAACCTGCTAAGATTTCCCCCGAAGCGCAGGAATCCCGGCTCATCCGCCGTTCTCCGGTCCCTCGTCCTGACAGATTCGCAGGTACCCCGATGTCCATTGTACTCAAGGCCGAACCCTTGCCCTTGGTCGCCGATGCAGATGGCCTGATCCGAGTCGGCACGACGCGCGTCACCTTGGACACCGTCGTCGCCGCGTTTAAGGACGGTTTAGCGGCCGAAGAAATCGCGGAACAGTACCCCTCGCTGCCGCTGGGCAAAGTCTACGCCGTCATCGGCTATTACCTTGACCACCAGGCCGAGGTCGACGCCTACCTTGCCGCAAGAGAAGATCGCGCCAAGGAAGTCCGTCAAGCAAACGAAAGGCTGTTCAGTCCGGTAGGGGTCCGAGCCCGTCTTTTGGCCCGCCAAGCGTCGCAGGGCTGACTTGGATGATCGAAGCTGTCCCGGAGGCGAGGTGCGCTGGCAGTACGAGCGCGGCGAGGGACGCTATAAGCATCGCTGGGGCAAAGACTACGCCGGCTTCGAGCCAGGCGACAAGGGACCTATCGGCAAGTGCCCCAGTTCGCTCGACCAGACAACCGCCGAGACATTACTGAACCGCGGTGTGCCCTTTTACGAGTCCGCGGACGCCGGCTCGCCGGCGCGCATCTACAGCGTGCATCGCGGCGTCATCTATGAATCCGTGCCAACGACACCGGGCGAGTCATATCACGGATATCCTTGGCGCGGCGATCTGCCAGGCCGACCGCCATTGCCGAGGCCAATCCTCAAACAACTTCAACAGCAAGCCAACTCCACTAACGACCTGCGAGCGTTCAACCAATGGCTAAGAAAATACGGGAGGCGGCAGAATTGATCGGCCCTGCCGACGGCCTGCAATTCGAGCTGGCGTTGGAGACCGGTCCGACGATGGACCTAGCCTGGGGTCATTGCGTACTCCGTTTTCAGGCAGAAGCGGTCTGGTCCGGCGAAGACGCGGCGGGCCGAGAGATCGCGTTACGCTGGACCTGGGTCGATCTGTTGGAGTTCCTCGCCCGCAATTGGCCCTGGCTGGTGCTGGAGGAATCTTACCCGATCCCGGTCCGACCGCTATTCCCCGGATCGCTGCGACGCGAGGCCGAGCACCGCTGGGAGAGCGGCGACCTGCCGGAGGAAACCATCGACCGGGAAGACGAGGCAGTCTATCGCTTCCTCTGCCGACACGACCTCGCGATGGCCTTGAAGGGCCTGTTCGTCCCATCCCTAATCCTGATGCGCCAAGGTAATCAATATCTGGTGTCCTGCCCGGCCCTGGGGCTCAATGCATTGCGACCCTATCGGGAAATCATTGACACCTTCACCGCGTTGGGGGACCGATTGGCGACAGCGGTAGCGAACAGCCCAGAGCCGCGCACCAAGCTCGCACACGACCTCTGGCAAGAGCGCGGCGCGCGCCTGTGGGCGCAAGTCGTCCCGCTGCGTACCGGGCTGGAACTCGCATGGCTCGACCAATTGGCTGGCGATACTGCGGCCAACGACGACTGGGAGATCGACCCAGAGCAACCGGACGCGGATACTGAACTGCTGGCAGCCGCGCGCATGAGCACCGGCCACATCAGCATCGACAACCAGCGCACCCTGCTGCACCGGCTGCGCGCGGCGCCACCCACTCAGAGCCCAGCACTCGACGCCCTCAGTGCGCGGCTAAGCAGCGACTTCTCCGAAACCGGACGCCCCTTCGAGCAGGGCTACTGGCTGGCCGATTGGCTCAGAGGCGCACTGAGCCTGGCACCCGACGAACCAGCACAGCCGGCCGAGCTACTCAAGCAATGGGGTGTCACCGTGGACCCCATTTCGCTCCCTCAGTGTGCGTTGGAAGCCATTGCTGCCTGGGGGCCGCGACATGGCCCGGTGATCCTTCTCAACCAGACCGCGAACCAGCAGCCCGAGCAGGTCAAGCCAGCCAGTCTCTATCGCGAACGCTCGACGCTCGCCCATGAGATTTGCCACCTGCTGATCGACCGCGAGCGCGCGCTGCCGGTGGCCGAGGTGCTGGGCGGTGGCGCCCCCGAATATGCGGAGAAGCGCGCCCGGGCCTTCGCGGCTGAATTCCTGTTACCGCGAAAATCCGCCGCGGCCGTCATCCGCTCCGCGGCGACGCTCCCCGCGGCTATCGAGAAAGTGCAGCAACAGTTTCAGGTTGGACGCGAGCTGACTGCCTGGCAAGTGACTAATTCCAGTGCGTTTGCGGCTTTAAGTCCCGAAGAACAGGCGCTGTTGAGCGAGATTCGGCTGGCCGGGAGCGCCGAATACCGGCACTGAGAGGCCGCAAGACCGTACGAACCTGCTAAGATTTCCCCCGAAGCGCAGGAATCCCGGCTCATCCGCCGTTCTCCGGTCCCTCGTCCTGACAGATTCGCAGGTACCCCGATGTCCATTGTACTCAAGGCCGAACCCTTACCCTTGGTCGCCGATACAGATGGCGTAGTCCGAGTCGGTACGACGCGCGTCACCTTGGACACCCTCGTCGCCGCGTTCAAGGACGGTTTAGCGGCCGAAGAAATCGCGGAACAGTGCCCCTCGCTGCCACTCGGCCAAGTCTACGCCGTCATCGGCTATTACATTGACCACCAAGTCGAGGTGGACGCCTACCTTGCCGCAAGACAAGATCGCGCCACGGAAGTGCGTCAAGCAAACGAAAGGCTGTTCAGTCCGGTAGGGGTCCGAGCCCGTCTTTTGGCCCGCCAAGCGTCGCAGGGCTGAGGATGTTACCGCTGCTCGCCGACGAGAACTTCAACAACAACATCGTTCGCGGTGTTCTGCGGCGGGCCGATGACACCGACATAGTCCGCGTCCAAGACGTCGGGCTTTCCGGGGCCGACGATCCGACAGTGCTGGAGTGGGCCGCTGCGCATCAGCGGGTATTAATCACACATGATGTGAGCACGATCACTGCGTTCGCCTATGACCGTATTCGTAAGGGCAAGCCCATGCCGGGTGTCTTTGAAGTCAGTCGTAAAGTCGCCCTGAGTTTAGCCATTGAGGAGATCCACTTGTTGTCGATATGCAGCGAAGAAGGTGAGTGGGAGGGGCAGGTTCGGTATTTGCCGCTCAGGTAGCCTGAGAGAAATGAAGCGCAAGCGTTACCTGGAATGACCATGAACAAACACACCGGCAAAGCCGCAGCGTATGTTGTCTGTATCGACAACTCCGATTATCCCGCATCCCTGGAATTGCATAAGATTTATCGTGTCCTTCCCGACGCAGATGCCAGTGCAGACGGCGATTTAAGGATCGTCGACGAAAGCGGTGAGCACTATCTCTACGCTGCGGATCGGTTCGTTCCTATTTCCGTACCAATCGCGATAAAAGGAAATCCCTGGAACTGAAGGTGCCTCCACAGGGCTTTAATGAATTAAGTATACTGTCCCCAGAACTCCCCGTCCCCAGAACTCCCCAGGCCGCTGACTCCGGGGAGCGCGTCATCGACCTGCTCGCCGTTTGGGCACGCGAGATGGTCGATGAGCGCGCCCGCCGCGAAGCTGAGGGACTGTTGTTCGGGCTGCGACAGTCAGGTATCGATTCTCGACGGAGGTAACTCATGCGACTTAAGAGCGTCAGACTGGAGAATTTTCGCGCAAAGGAAAAGGTTGACATCGACTTAGGATGGCAATTGACCGTGCTGATCGGTGCGAATGGGTCGGGTAAGACAACCATTCTCGATGGCATTTCTATCGGGCTGGGGGCGGCACTGACACACTTGCCGAACCTGTCCGGACTGTCATTCAGCAAGAATGGGGACATCCGTCAAGCCGACAATAAACTGGCACCTTATGCGCGCATTACTCTTGAAACGATGTCCGGCTTGAAGTGGGATAGAACACAACGCCGGGATAAGAGCAAGACGACAGGACAGATCATCCCGCCCGGTCTCGGCGTGCGGGATCTCGAACAGTTTCTGGATCGGGAAGTTATCGACCCTCTGAATCAAGGCGGGGACTTCCAGGTCCCGTTATTTGTTTACTACGGCGTCGGCCGGGCCTTGCTCGATTTGCCATTGACCCGTAAAGGCTTTCCTAAGCAGCACTCCCGCTTGGAGGCGCTGGCGAATGCGTTGAATGCCAACAGTCGCTTCAAATCGGCGTTCATCTGGTTTTACAACAAAGAAAACGAAGAGCACCGGCTACAAAAAGAACACCGTGACTTCGACATCGCGCTGCCCGAGCTGGATGCCGCGCGCAGAGCCATAACATCCCTGTTTCCGGATCTCTGCGAACCACATATCGAATTGAATCCCTTGCGCTTTGTTGTCAAGCAAGGCGGCGAATGGTTGAACATCGGGCAATTGAGCGACGGTTACAAGACGCTGCTCGGCTTAGTGATTGATCTGAGCGCACGGATGGCGATGGCGAACCCTCAGATCCCTGATCCGCTCGCGGCGGAGGCCATCGTGATGATCGATGAAGTCGATCTTCATCTGCATCCATCGTGGCAGGGGCGCGTGGTCGGTGACTTGTTGAACACCTTCAAGAATACCCAGTTCATTATCACTACGCACAGCCCTTATATTGTTGAGTCAATCAATAACAGCCTGAAGCGGAATAAGATTTCGAGTTATCAAATTCAGGAAACAGAAATTGAATCAATCATTCCGCTGGTCGCAAGCGATGTGGCGGCTTATTTGACTACGGCGGATCAAGAGCAGTCACTGATGAACAGCGAGCTTGGGTTGCTGGACGACAGGTTGTTGGAAAACTTCAATGACTTGACTCGGCTTTACGATAAAATGCGAGATATCGAATGGGAGCATCGGCCGTGATCGATGTCAGTCCCTTCGCACATTGCGTCTGCGAGAAAATGGGTACAACGCACGAACTGTGCGACGGCGCCTTGACGCTGTCTGAGCAGGGTAAAAAGATAAGGCTCAGCACACGTTCGGGCGAGGATGCAATAGCGCTGGTTATCGACGGATGTGTAATTAAGGACGGAAAGCTGAAATGCGATGGCCTATTTCTATTTCTGGACAACCACCGCGCGGCGGCCCTGCTGGTCGAGCTCAAGGGGGGCGATATTCGGCATGCCTTCGAGCAACTGGCCTACGTCCAAACGTCTCGACCAGAATATACGGAGTTGATTGCGCGGCTCAAAAACTGCGGCAAGGGAAGAGTCATCCAGAAGGCTTTTATTGTCAGCAATCATATGCTGTCGAAAACGGAGTATGAACCATGGGAGAATCAGTATGGCGTTCGGATCACTGCCATATTGCACTGTGAAGCCACCACGCCGATACCGGATTTAAGGCCGTATCTAAAATAGATCGGATTCCCACGCTACCTTAGTCAAGTGGCCTTTTTATTTCATGGTCGATCCAGGGGGTCGAGGCGCAGTGGAACCGAAAACCGGGTTAAGCGTAACCTCGTCCTTGTGAGACTTGATGTTGAAGGCTTTTCATGCCGGTTCTGGCTGGTGGCGCAGATTGGCCAAGATGGGTACACCGAACTTGGCCAGTCCTCAAACGGACGGCCAACAACTCAAAAAGCGATCCAAATTGGCTATCTCCCACTTGGCTATCGAAGTTGACCAGCCCAGAACCTCGAGCCCCGTACACAAAAATGGGCTTAAACCGGTTTTTCGTTCCACTGCGCCTCAGACCCCTACCTCGCCTGGCTATGTATGGATAGTGCCGAAAAGACGTGCAGATCTTATTCCGAGAGCAAAGGAAGCGCCTATGCACTGGAGCGAATTGTTTGGGATAGCCTGTTGGCCCAGGTCGATCACTGCTGCTTCGTCCGGTCCATGGTCAATGATATCGCATTTTACTTGGGCGTTACCCCTGATCTCGCGGGCGCCTGCGCACCGGAGACAGATCTCGCCGACAAGCGTCGCCGGAATCGGCTGCTACGCACTGTTTGAAACGATAGAGCACGGCACTCCTATTCCCGTGACTGCAAGACAGAAAGCTCGGCTTTCCAATCCGCATACCTAATTGGAACGAGGGAGCGAGAAAACTCCGGCGGCTGCATCGACCACGGGCCTGTCATGGGCGCCGCTCGCCAATCCGAGCAGCGACGGAGCACGAAGGGGCAAGGGCAAGAGTCGTAAAATGTAAAGGTCAAAGGTCCTGGGCTAGGCGCAGGCCGAGGTTGCCGTTGCGGTACTCGGGGTCGTACCTGAGGCGGTTCGACACGCGCGCGTCGCTCGCGCGGGAGTTCCAGGCACCGCCGCGCAACACCCGGCAAGCGTCCACGCAAACACCAGGCCACTCGAAGGCATCAATCGGGGCGCCTTGGTAGCTATCGTGCCAGCAGTCCTGAACCCACTCCCAAACGTTTCCGTGTATGTCATAGAGTCCCCAGGGATTGGGCCGTTTTCCTCCCACAGGAGCAGTCTGGTCACGAAGGGCGATGCGGCCAAAGCCGAGAAAGGAGACCGTTCTTTTCGAACACCAGGCATAGTCCCCCAGCGTACTCTCGTCGTCACCGAATGAAAAAGGCATCGCCGTCCCAGCCCGAGCGGCGTATTCCCATTCGGCCTCCGTCGGCAGGCGGTAGTGCCGGCCGGTCTGCTCCGAGAGCCAGGCGCAGTAGGCTACCGAGTCATGCCAAGAGATGTTGATGACTGGGCGCCGGCCGCGGCGCCAGCTTCGGTCGGCTGGCTTCTTGCAACCGGCCGCTTCGCAGAAGTGGTCGTACTCGTCGAAGGTCACCGGGTAACGCCCGATGGCAAATGGCCGAGCAATGCGTACCCGATGCTGTGGCTTTTCCGTTGGAGCGGCTTGAGCATCGCCATCCGAGGCGCCCATGAAATAGGATCCGGGCGGGATCAAGACCATCTCTGGTGCTTCGCTGCCGTCTTTGAGCGAGTCGCGAACGACCGGCCCTAGCCCCAGCGATTCAGCCACCGACCGCTGTAGCCTCTGAACCTGCTCGGTGGACCAGCCGTGGATATCCTGCGGTACCTGTGCCGCCCAGCGGTCGGCCTCGACCCGCTGACGCTCCTGTTCTAACCGCCGCTGGCTTTTTCGTTCCTGTTGCACCAGTTCCAAGCGCTTCCGTTTCAGGCTCTCCTGTTCTAGCCGCGCTCGTTCTTGACGCTCCCGGTCCAACCGCTGCTGAGTTTCCTGTTTCTGCCGCTCCAGTTCCAAACGCTCCCGTTCCTGGCGTTCTTGTTCCAGCCGCTCGCGCTCTTGGCGCTCCCGCTCCATCTGCTCCCGCTCCTGGCGCACCGCCGCCGCGTTCGCCGCGCCCCCCAACCGTGCCATCAGGTCGGACCGGTTCAGATGGCCGATCGCATCGCACAACCCGGCGAGGAACCCCGGGTCCACAAGGAGTGCCGGACCCATTGGGCCATCGGCCGCGCCGACCTGAGCGCAGAAGCCATCGATCACCCCGACACCAGTCCCCGCAACGGC
>Ga0247841_10007817_pt1 | contig 15689 bp, 13 predicted proteins | sample LaCruzMarch2015__2_FD_192410 | JGI IMG/M metagenome (GOLD analysis project Ga0247841, IMG submission 192410) | Freshwater microbial communities from meromictic Lake La Cruz, Castile-La Mancha, Spain - LaCruzMarch2015_18m | ecosystem: Environmental > Aquatic > Freshwater > Lake | place: Spain...
TTCCGCTTCCCGTAACTTCCGGATAATCTCTTCCGGTGTAAATCGCTTCCTCGGCATTTCGACTCCCTGAGTTAACCTGATCCCTTTTACCACTTTCATCACGGATCAGTTCCAGGGGGTCAGGTCAGACGGTCTGTCCAGCAAAGCCCGAGTCTTATTCTATCCGTCGAGTGGGTTAGAGGTCGGCGCGGTTTTAAAAGCAGGCTTTGGCTGTGACGTCTTCGTGTTTGCTGATCATTATCAGGGCGACCGCGACCCTCATCCGGCGCGTTGGCAGAAGTTTCTTGCAGATGCTGAAGCGAATGGAGTCGCGGTCAATGACCTCGGATTCATCTGGGATGATCGTTATGACCCCGGCGATGACATCCGAATTGTTAAGGCTAGACTTGATGACCTCCACGGCTACGACCCGGTCAATTCTCTTCGTGAGTTGCCATCGTTGCTCCACTGTTGCCACAAGTTTTCATTTGGCAAACGCCTCGGCTTATTCTTCTTCCAACAGAACAACGAGGTTCTGGCGATCATGCGCTTGCTCGGTGTGAAGCTGTCCTGCTTCATTGGGCGGAACGACGGTTGTGAAGAGGGCGGAAACTACGGTGATTGCGTGAACGAAGCCCTCTTCTTTAAGCGCTTGATACCCATGATCCCTGCCGAGGGAATGAAGTACTTGACCGATCATTCCAACCTGGTCGATCCCGATCAGTGCGCTCAGTTAGGCGTCCGCTGGTATTTCCAAGAACCTGGCGAAAGCGTTTACGCGGAGGGTTTTCGGTTTGAATTCGTGAAGAAGCATACCAAGACCTACAGCAACTACATGAGCTTCGGGAAGGTGGCCGAATTCAAAGTAACGAAATCTGCCGGTAAAGAATCTATGTCCCGTAACCGCAAGCGTGAGAGATATGAGGATGATGATTGCATAATCGACCTTTCCGGGTTCTGATTTCAGCATTAACGGACAAGAATCAAAGGAGTAGTTAGATGAGGGAGCTATCCAAGATCAAAGCCTGCCTTCTCGGCGGGGCTATCGGAGACGCCCTTGGAGCGCCGCTTGAGTTCATGCGCCTAAGCGAGATCCGAAGAAAGTTCGGTGAGGAAGGATTGACTGATTATGTTCCCTGCTATGGCAAAATCGGCGCGATCACTGATGACACGCAGATGATGCTCTTCACCCTTGAGGGTCTGCTCAGAGCACGTCTATGTCAGGTTCAGAATGGGCATTGCGATTTAACGGCAATAACCCACAACGCTTACCAGCGGTGGTATCTTACCCAAGGTGGAATTCTCAGAAGCGATACCGAAGCCCGGCTATCGGGTTGGTTGTTTGAGCAGTCATTACTTCATAGTCGACGCGCGCCTGGCAATTCCTGTCTGAGTGCACTGCGAGATCATTCAGGTCCAGCAACCTACAAAGAGCCGGTTAACGACAGTAAGGGCTGTGGTGGTATCATGCGCATCGCACCGGTAGGGCTGTTTGCAGAAGACCCGTTTCAGACCGGTGTTGAGCTAGCCGCACTGACACATGGGCATCCGTCCGGCTATCTTGCAGCGGGTTTCTTCGCGCAAGTTGTATCGGATGTGAAAGATGACGTAAGCTTGCGGGAGAGTATCGAACGGGCGAAAGTCACGCTGCAAAAGTGGGACGGGCACGCAGAGTGCAAGAAAGCGGTTGAACGAGCGGTGGCGTTTGCTGATAAGTATGATCCGACACCCGAAACACTGGAATCTCTCGGCGGCGGTTGGGTGGCGGAAGAGGCCTTGGCGATTGGTCTTTACTGCGCGCTGGTTGCCGTGGATTATCAGGACGGTGTCCTCCTAGCCATCAACCATACTGGTGATAGTGACAGCACCGGGATGCTCGCTGGGAACTTGCTCGGGTTGATGTATGGACTCGAGAGCATTCCAGCTAAGTGGATTGAGAAATTGGAAGTTCGGGGGATCATCGAAGAGATGGCGCGGGATGCGGTTGAAATTTTTGATCTTAGATTAAGATCAGAATTGATGCAGGAGTGGAATGATAAATATCCTGTGAATTGATTCAATCCATTTATCAGCAAATAAATGATCCCTTCAGCGCGAGAAATACGCTTATTGAAATCGTTCAGATCAAAGGATTAACAGCATTCAGGTGGTGTTCTATTCGTAAATGTAAGCTTGTATTGCAGAGTTGTGTATTGGGAGATATATTGTTGATTAAGAGAGTAACGATAGGAATTCTCAGATTGATGAGACCACCTAGAAATTCCCCCTGTTTACTCTTCTGTCCAGAGACATTGCGACTCGACAACCAAATCCTATACTCGGTCGATTACGATGAAAAAAACAGCACCAACAGAAAACCAAACTCGTGCCATCATCGATGGAATAATTAATATTCTCCGCGAGTCTGGGCCAATGCGAGGTTCAAAGCTAGAGTCAGCACTGGTTGCGAAAAATGATGAATGGAGATCGTTAAGGCTTGGCTTGGCGATTGAGAAGGCCGTAGAACAACAAAAAATCAGTCACGAAGCTTACAAACCCTATATGCTGTTGAACGAACAAATAACGTCTATGAATGCTGATCAATCAAATGCTGATTCAACTTCTGATTCAATCGAGACAGACGTTCCCAACTCAAGCGCAGAGGCGCAGATTGATGCACAGGCGAAAAAACCAATTCGCGCTTATGGCCTTTATTGGGAGCGCTCTAAGGTTATCTGGGGCTCGTCGAATGTAGCTTTGCTTGCTATCCATGAATCTGTCCACAAGAAGAACCCGACACCCGTGAATTTGAGTAATCAGAAGGGAATCTACATCCTGTATGACGGACGAGAGGTCGTCTATGTTGGGAGAACCGTCAACACGCTTGGTAACAGATTACGTGATCACACTCGTGATTCTTTACAATCGCGATGGAACAGGTTTTCATGGTTTGGATTTGCGTCCGTCGATGAAAAGGGCGATCTGAAGCACAACGAAGTCTCGGTGCGAAAGGCATCGGTTCTTGCAGGAATTCTGGAGGCGGTTTTAATAACCTGCCTCGAACCTCCACTGAATTGGAGGTCTGGCGATCACCTTACAGGCAAAGAATATATTCAAGTTGAAGATCCCGAGTTAGTCAAGAATCAAGCCGTTACTGATTCGATGAAACGTCTCCTTGAACTTCAAGGTTCGAAGTAGGAATACACCTTTTGAAGTACTTAGATTGTTTCTAATCTTCGTGAGTCTCCTTTTCTCAACGAGATTATCAAGGTACAATTAATGCAGATGATCCCAATATCGCTCCCATGGCGTCCCGATGCGCTAGGGATTATCCAATCCGCCTTAACTCTCGCGAAGACAGAGTTCGACAAGGGTAAGCCGATATCAACCAACTACGGTATTGATGGAAGCACGTTTCGTGCTTACCGCGGGTTCGGTAGTTCACCTTCAGATCTTTATCAGAAGTGGGTGAAAGAAGATGGATTCCGTCAACTAAAAGGTCAGCAAATCTCATCAAGAGAGGCTCTTCTACTCCTGCGTGATAAACTCGATGCATCATTAATTGAGCATTGGGGGCGGTCTGCAAATGACCTAAAGCTTTTTCAGAGGAATAAACTGATTGATTTGTTCCTAAAAGCTATCACATTCTCAACAGGTCACGAATGCATTGAACAGAGACTCGGATTATTCCAATTTGCGAATGTACCACTTGATAAATGGTCTCTTTTGGCCGTGAAGAAACTCTTCTATGGTATTGTGATATCAAGAAATCCAAGTATGGGAGATATTGAGGACAAGGAAACCTACGACTTTCTACAAGATCAGATTTTTCAACTGACGCTACGTGCGAATGTTCCTAATCTGGTCTTCGATTATTACGCATGGAATTCTTTCCATCGCACTAGATAATAATAGAAGATGGGAGAATCTGAAGCCATGCAGATTGACCTAATTCGCCTATCCAAATCCCGCCTTCTTTCCTTCCGCCAGTGTCCGCTGAAGCTTTGGAATGAGATCCATCGTCGCGATCTCGCCAAACCTCCGGACGCTTTGCGGCAGGTGATCTTCGACCAAGGGACGCGCATCGGTCAGCTCGCTCAACAGCGCTACACGGGCGGCAGGCTGATTGAAGCCGAATACTGGGACACGAAGAACGCCCTCCGTCAGACCCTCGACGCCCTGAACGACCCTTCCATAACCACCATCTATGAAGCCGCCTTCTTTGCAGACAACACTCTTGTTCGTTGCGACATTTTGAACCGGGTCGGCCCTACCGAATGGGAGGTGTGGGAAGTCAAATCGGTTGGCAGCCCCAAGGAGATCCATGCTATCGATGTAGCGATTCAGGCTGAGATTGCACGGCGATGGGCTGAGTCAGTTAGTCATCCTTTCCAGATACTTCGAAGCGGCGTGCTGCACTTGAACAAGGATTACACATATCCGGGCGGCGACTATGACTTGAACGAACTCTTCGCCGAATTCGACTGTACAGACCTGCTCGAAGATTACCGCGAGGAGGTTGACACACTAATCCGTGATGGTCTTGCTACAGCCGCCCTGTCTGATCCGCCCGTTATTGTCCCCGGTAAGCAGTGCAGCGATCCTTACGACTGCCCTTTCAGCGGAACCGCTTGCGAAGAACCGCCCATCGAAGAACTAAAGCTCCTTCCCCGCATGATGCCGAAGAAACTTGCAGCGCTGAAATCGCGAGGCATCTTCCGCATCGATCAGCTCTCTGAAGACGATTGCACCCTCTCCGAACCTCAGCGCCGGGCGGTCGCTGCGTGGAAGAGTGGCGAGCCGATCATCGAGCCGGGACTCAAAGACCTGCTTACCAATATCGGCTTCCCGCGGATGCATCTCGATTTTGAGACCGTTGCGCCCGCCCTGCCAATCTATCCCGGAACCAGCCCGTTCATGACCGTGCCGTTCCAGTTTTCAGTCCACATCGAACTACAGAAGGGGCAGGAGGCGATCCACACCGGCTACCTTCACAATGACGACACCGATCCTCGACGGCCGCTTGCACTGGCTATGTTGGAGACTCTTGAAGCGCCCCAAGCTGATTCGCTTCGCGCTAACTGCCCGATTCTCACCTATTCGTCTTACGAGAAGCGCATCATTGGCGAACTTGCCGACTTTCTACCCGACCTGCAATTGAGACTACTTGCGCTGCAAGGGCGGTTGCTTGATTTGCTGCCCATAGTGCGAAAGAACGTCTATCTGCGCGAGTTCGGCGGCGGCTTCTCAATCAAGAAGGTTCTGCCCGCGCTTATTCCGGGGATGGGTTATTCCGATCTCGACATTGCCGAGGGTGGGACCGCGTCGCTGAAGTTCCTTGAGATGATTGAGATGAGGAAGGCCGGGATTGACAACGAAGCCGCACAGAAGATCTATAACGACCTCTGGCTCTACTGTCAGCGGGATACCGAGGCGATGGTGTTGTTGCTGAGGAAGCTCGTGATAGCCACTTCAACCCCATAACAAATCAAATTTCACCTATATAATCCACTTAGTCGGCATATGACGCTCTATCCAGTATCTTGATGAATAACAAGTGATACAATCAAATCAAAGAAAGCGCACCATGTCTGAGATTCTGAAAAAGTTCATCCCCACTTTGCGGCTTGGTGAGATAGTCGTCTTTGACAATCTCGCAATTGTCCCGCTAATGTCCGAAACCAACTCCAGCCCCGAGTACCTGACGTTACAGGAGGTGTTAGGGCAGGGATTGCTGATCGTGTCCGAATTGGGAGCGGGTGGTTCAGTACCCGAGTTGAAGGTTGTCAACAAGGCCGAGCTGCCGGTCTTGCTGCTCGATGGTGAAGAACTGGTTGGCGCAAAACAGAATCGCGTGCTGAATACCACGATTCTGCTGAAGGAAAAGAGCGAAACAGTCATCCCAGTCAGTTGCACCGAACACGGACGCTGGTCAGCCGGCGCTCACGGAATGTCGATGGGGCACTCAGAGTTCATCCACTCCCCACGCACACGTCTGAGCAAAATGGATTCGGTGAACTACATGCTCAACAACTCGCACGAGTTCCGCTCCAGCCAGACGAGGGTCTGGGATGAAGTTGCTGAGCGTTCCCGCGAAGCCGGTGTCCACTCTCCGACGGGGGCTATGAACGATGTAGTCGTCGAGAAAGGGGCAGACCTTGATGATTACTGCAAGAACTTCCATCCACTGCCCGATCAGCGTGGGTTGCTCGCGTTTGTCAATGGGCGGATCAGCGGGCTTGACTGGATTTCGTTGAAACCGGCGTTCGACAAGCTCCATGGCAAGTTGATCAAGAGCTATGCACTCGATGCACTCCTGCTAAGGCGTGAAGAGAAAGCTGAGCCGTCTCTCGAGGCTGCACAGAAGTACTGCAGAGTGAAATTTGTCGACCTCAAAGAGTTCGATTCGATTGGGTACGGCGTCGACGTCCGCATACAACAGCCCGGACTGGTTGGATCGGCGCTGATCTATCGGGACTGCGTCATCCATTGCGCAATGTTCCCTATCTCTGACGCCGAAGCAATTGGCCCGATGAGCAGCAGTCATCGTAGAAGGGCGTTCCGCATCTGAGCGTGCCTGTATTTGAAATACTGCCAGCAATCGAACAGCGCCTGCTTATATTGAAGCAGGCGCTGTTCTGCATGCAATCTCAGTATTCTAACAGTCAATCTAATGCCCGCTATCCCCTACACGATTCCATTGCCAGTTAAGGAACTAATACCATGCTCCGACCTGGTATCGTTCAATTCGATGCTACACGGCAGGTCGCATATTGCACGTGTCATGGTGCATGCCCTTCGGCTTATTCAGACAACCGGTCACCTTCACCTTGAAAAGCCCCTCTGGGCCGGGGTCTACCTGCACGACATAGCGCGACGTCACGACGGCAGTTGCTCGATGCACGGCGAGTGGGCGATCGCAAAGTGGCATATGAACGGCGATATCCAAGACATGCTTGACGCAGTGGGCGTGGAAGCGGCAGACTATCCAGTGATCGAGACGGCGGTGATACATCATTGCCGACCAGAGATTCTTCCAGACAATCCTCATTACACTCTTACAGCCTTGCTGAAGGACGCTGACGGGCTTGACCGAGTTCGCCTGCAGGACTTGGATACGAAGATGTTGCGCAATCCTGAATCACTCCTCATGGTTGACTTCGCTGATCGACTTTACCAGAAGACCGCTCGTCTTGACCATTATGATCCCGATCTGATGGAATGGGTTTGGGAGGTTGCAGCGAGGCTATAAGGGATCAGGAGATACAAGTCCGCAGATCATCCAGTTGTCATCCATTTGTTTATCCATTTATATCCATTTGCTTGACTTTGTTTGTTTAATTGGATATAATTGGATACGTAAATGGATATTCAATTCGGCAATGCAATGAAAAACAGTCTCATCAAACTGGTCGCGGAGATAGACGAGTTCAAAGGTTACTGGAGAGGTCTAAGCTCTCTTCCAAAGGAAGTCCTTTCTAAGCTTCGTGTCTTGGCCACTATCGAATCAATCGGCTCGTCAACCCGAATCGAAGGTTCCAAACTCAGCGACCGCGAGGTGGAAGCGCTGCTTTCGGGGTTACTACCATCTTCATTTCGTAACCGTGATGAAGAAGAAGTGACAGGATACGCTGAGGCGATGAAACTTGTTCAAGAGTCTTTCGAAGAGATAGAACTGACGGAGAGCAATATCAAGTTTCTTCACAAGACGCTTCTAAAGCACTCAGCCAAGGATCAGTGGCATCTCGGGGAATACAAAACGCATCCTAACCATGTAGCTGCCTTTGACGAAACCGGGCTCCAGATCGGGATCGTTTTTGAGACTACCCCTCCAGCAGAAACACCGTGGGAAATGGAGCGATTGGTTGTATCCACGCAAACTAAACTCCGATTAGCGGAGCAGCATCCGTTACTAGTGATCGCCGATTTTACTGTCAGATTTCTGGCGATCCATCCCTTTCAAGACGGCAATGGCAGGTTGTCACGCATCCTCTCCAATTTGCTGTTACTGCGCGCTGGTTATGGCTACGTGCCATATAGCTCACTTGAGCGTATGATTGAGGCAAACAAGGATCGATATTATTTAGCCCTTCGTGCATCGCAAAAGTCGCTTGATCAAGAAGATGCAGATACGAGCGTCTGGACTGAGTTTTTTCTCGAAATGCTCCAGAAACAACAAGTCCTCTTACGCGAGAAACTTGAACGGGAACGTCTGATGTCTGTTCGTCCCAAGATGGCGGTCGAGATCGAGCGATTTGTTGAAGAGCAGGGACGAGTTACTTTGGTACAGCTTGTACAGGCTCTGCGCGGCAACCGCAATACGGTCAAGAGTCATCTACAAAGGCTCGTTGCAGAAGGCGTCTTGGCGCTGCACGGAAAAGGTCGTGGCGCCTACTACACACATTCGTAGGAACGTCATTACTTCCCATCGTTTAGCCATGAATGAATCTTGCCGCACTATTTGAGTTCATCCACGATTAACAAATGGGCCAGAGCGATTGGGTAAACTGAGCTGTCTTGATCGATCAGCCTGCGCCCATGATTACCAGTTGCCATATATCGGCCTAAATTCGGTCAATATTTTGCAGTACCTGGTAGAGGTATATCGGTGGATTTAGATTAAGTTCCACGCCCACCCCCCTTGCCCAAGCATGTCTGAGCTGAACGCCAGACAAACACGAACAGAATCATAACATGAATCCCTGCTCAATGCGTCATTGAACAGGGATTTGCTGTTTTGCCGGTCTGTAATCGACAGGAAAGCACAAGGGTGTCCCTATCAATGCCCTGCGCGGAAGAAGGTCGCACCTGATCTCGCTATCCAAAAGCCGCCTGTTGACTGCTGCGCGTAAGTTATCGCCCTGTCCTGCTATGCCTGATCTGGTCCAGTGCGTAGGTAAGAATCATAACGGACAAATCGATGCTTCAGCTAGATCTTATGATCGTCGAAGCCTTCCATGCATCCTTCCGATCCAGTGCATGACAAGACAATAGACCACGTATTGAATGCAGTCCATTTTCTTAGGTGGGTGTTAGAAGGTTACGATTGCGATTCGGTTAGGGCGGATTGCGTTGTTCCAAGCTATCTGGGTTTGGCAGGTGCGTGCAGATCATATTCGGCAAGGCGTCTGTCCAGATATTCACACGTTGAATTCTGCCCCCCTAAGGGGGGTAGGGGGGACGGCGTTTCTATTAAAGAGCCGTCTGCAAGCCTATGGCGTAACTATCGACTATAATCAAGCATCCACATATCAAGCAGGAGGTTGAACACCACAGACGATCCAATGTCACACTGTGCCCTGTAACGTGTCCCAGGCGACTTCTAGCGCGGTCGCCCTTCATCGATGCTATCAATGGCGTGTTTCACGCTGGATGATACCACGATGACCCGTAGCGCTAATCAGTAAGACCGCTTCACGGCGGTATCGTTAATCAGAATCCCGGGCAATCGCCTGGGATTCGCATTTTTGTAGGTACTATGATTCCTGAATCCATCAAGGCGCTCGTGGCGGAAATCGCCCAGCGCTACCACGTCCCGATCATCGTGTCGGACGATCTCGCGCAGGTAAATCCTGCCGATCCTCGTCGACTCGTTGTCGGCTGCCAGAAAGCTGACGCCAGCCCGACTGACGTCAGTGAAGATCCACACCTGAAGCCGATAATGGATGGCAACAAGCGTGTCGCCAGTTATTCCGTCTTCGGCGTCTACCTTCGATTCCACCCCGATGATCCCGAGAGGGAAGCCTTGGCGACCCGGATCATCAGACAGTACCTCCCCGACTTGGCGCAGGGCCTCAACGCACGACAGAAAGCCAATGTCATACGAGGCCTCCGCAGGATCTGTCAAGGCAGGCGTCACCAGTTCGCGGACGCTTTGCGTCAAACCCTGAGTGACTTCAACTTCGAACCGCTTGTTCTGGAATCTGTCATCACTGCGATGATGGCTACTCCCGAGTTGAGGCGGTTGCTCCCTGTCCCTGACGTTCAAGGCGCGATTGGCATCGGCGAGGAAGTGGACGACATCTCAATGTTGATCCCGAAATACTACTTGTCGTTCCAGATTTCGGAAATCCCTGGGATATTCGAAGGTCGTCTGGTGGGGTCTACCCAACCAATTCTGATTCGGCAAGAAGATGCGGTCTATCGGTTCGATCCCTACACGGTCATTGTCGATCTCGAAGAATTGACCGTTTCAATCGGCGCTGGGACACCGTCAGCGACCGGCGCGATTCATCCGCATGTTCGCAGTTTTGGATCGCCGATCACTGGTGATCTGGCTGAACTGATGCGGTATTCATTACAGAGGAACAATTTGGTGCAGACCTTCGCGTTAGCGCACCTATTCCTGTCCCATTACAATCCAGCAACCTGCTGTGAACCGATCGAGAACTGGACGCCGATCTGCCGTGCGTCAGATAACACGACTACTGCACCGTCGCCGATTGCTTCAGTAACGACACCGGACATCATCATGATGTTGGCTAGTGCTGCAGCTGAACGTGCTGGTTTGACCGATCTGGTCATCGACAATCTGCCACAAGGTTAGGTTGATCAATGACCACTGACTCAACATTTAGCTGTCCAGTCTGGATGCAAAATCTCGATGCCATCTTTCCCCGGCCACCGCCGGGGAAAGGGCGGTAAATTTCCTAACCTTCAGATCCACCAGCCTCGGATTCGTTTGCGCCCGCTACCAGAGCCATTTGTAATTGGCGATTAGGTGTTAGACCTTCATCTAGTATTCCTAAAGATGGTTCCATCGGCACGGCGCTGGTGGTCGAAAGGCTACTGCGTTGTTCGAACGGCTCACCAACAAACCAGCGTAATCTTCGATTCTTAAACCAGACAAGTTGATCATGGTTGAATCCTTCAAATTCTGATACTTGCCAATTGCTTCCGGTCATCACCACTAATAATCGTTTCTGTCTATAGATCTCTTGCAGTCTGACCAAATAATCATCAAAGTGAACTCTTCGGGCTGCTCCAATAAGCGCAAACGTAAACTCGTGTTTAGTAGTTATCGATTGGAGAAGAATAGGCGTCTTTCTTCCCCGATCATTCGGCGTGTATGCGGACAAGCCCGATTGAACGACCAGGAGGATTGATCTATTTGTACGAGCAAGCGCCATCAACGCCTCACGTTCCATAAAATTGGAATAAGGCGTTGTAATGCCGAGTCGTTTAAGCCCGATGGGATTGCCTCCAGCTGGTATAACTGCTCTTGCCAGCTCTGGGATAGCGGACTCTTGCCTTGCAAGAAAGCCCTCAGTGGCAAAGCCCCACTTTGTTAAGTATTTCAGAATGGTCTGGCGCGATAATTGGACATGCGCGATACTGTCTATCAGCTGAATGATCGCTGGAACGTCCCAAACTTGGACGCGATTGGCCAACTGCCATGCAGCATGTTCGATGATGAAATTGAAGATCGACTGCTCCTGACTCGATGTCAGAGCGAGCATTCTATCTGCCTGGCGGCTGATGAACGCTTCGGCGCCAAAGTCTATTAACTCCTTAAACCATTTGCCGGAAGTAACTCTCGAAATTCCGACCTGCTCGGCTGCTTTGGTCTGATTCACTCCACTCTCGATCAGTAGCTTGAACCTATTTCGCTGAGCTGCCCATCCGCTGATGGTCAATTTCTGTTGCGGCTCTTTCAAGGTAATCTCTCAATGATTATGTAAACTCTTTTACGCTTTATATGTCGCATTAGTAATAATACAAGCGTTTATGGATTATGAAATGATGCTGGAGTCTTCTCAATAACGGAGGTTTAGACCAAATCTTTATTAGGCGGACTTGCCGTTATACAGTAAAACGAGGTTCATAATGAACCAACCAGCATACACCGTTGATCCTGCCGAGATCCAACGTGCTCTTGAGTGCTTTATCGGCGAGGATCAGGTTTTCGAAATCCGTGCACTGAATGTCAAGAAAAGTGCGACCTTCTCTTACAAAGTTGTTTCGGGGTATTTTGACCGAAAACATCTGAAGGAAGCCGTAAAAGAAATTTGCACGTTGGGGCCAAAAGCAAAGATGGTCTGCTTTACCATCAACCCAATCATGCAAGAAGCGCTTCATCGAAGTGCAAACCACATGACCGAGCAGTTTGCCGAAGCTGCTAATGACCTTGAAGTTCTTCGCCTCCGATGGTTCTTGATTGACATCGATCCGGAGCGTCTGCCTGGAATCTCATCAACGGAGGCTGAACACGATTCGGCTCTAAAACTGGCTGATGTGATCGAGGCATCCATGTGTCAGAACGGTTGGCCGGAACCCATCAAGGTTGACAGTGGAAACGGAGTACACATGTACTACCGGATCAATGAATCAATCGAGTTCAAGAACATGCTTAAGAGTGCATTGCGCGCCTTGGCGTCACAGTTCAACAATGATGAAGCCAAGATCGATCTGGATGTGTTCAATCCTGCTCGAATCGTCAAGTTGCCTGGGACGTGGGCCAAAAAGGGCGATCACAGCCCGGAGCGACCACACCGTCTCAGCCACTTCATTTCCATTCCCAAAACCATTGAAGTGGTTGGCTCGGAATTGATCGAGACTCTTGCAGGCAGCGTCATATTGCCGTTACCAGAGCAAGCTTCTGATACTTCTTGCCAGACAGGGGAATTTCATCCTGCAGTTGGTAAAGAGACAGATGTCGAATTCAAGATAGCATGGGTACGGGAACATTTTCCTGGAGCAAAAGAAACGGCTACACCCGGCTGTATGTACTGGAGTGTGTCTTGTCTCAACCCTGAGCATGAAAACAAAGGTCGGATTCACTTGACTGAGGAAGGAGCGATTTGGCAGGATTGTTGGCATAAATCCTGTCCGGTCACGAAGTGGAATCAAATGAAAGATCACTACGATCCAGACTGGAAAGTTCGGGAAAAAACACTGAAGAAGGCCGCGAAAAGGGAAAAGTCAGAGTGCGCTTCTGTTGAGAACCTTCCTTACGCGCTGATGTTTCACCAGACAGATCTGGGTAATGCCGAGCATCTGGTTTTCAAGCATGGGAAAGAGATTCGGTACTGTCATGCAAACAAACTGTGGATGACTTGGAAGTCGATACAGTGGGTCGCGGATGCAGGTACCACAATGCTGGGGTGTGTTCGCAGCATACTGAATGATATGCACAATGACGCTGACAATACCAGCGACAAAGAAGTTGGGAAACAGCTCGCAGCACATGCTTCCCACTCCGAATCGAATTCAAGGATTAATGCAATGATCGAAATCGCATGCAATCTACCAGAAGTGGTCGTAACAATCGATCAGTTTGACATCGATCCGATGCTACTGAATTGTCTTACAGGCACAATCGATCTGTCAACAGGTGATCTAAGAGAACACCGTTCAAGTGACATGATCAGCAAAATTGTTCCCACATGGTGGCAAGGTATTGAACACCGGTACGATGCATGGGACAACTTCATTCATGATTGCACCGATGGTGACGAGGAACTTGCGGCCTTCCTTCAGCGATGTGCGGGTTACTCGTTGACTGGAAAAACGAGTGCAGAGGTGCTCTTCTTCCTGTATGGTCGAGCGGCCACAGGAAAGACAACCTTTCTTGAGACTATCAAACATGTCATGGGTGATTACGCGATGACCTCCGACTTTGAGACGTTTCTGCGTCGTCCAACGAGTGGGTCGCCAAGGTTCGATCTTGCACGTTTGAGAGGGGCACGCCTTGTTTCGAGCGCCGAGTTAGAAGGACGAACAAATCTGGATGCGGGCATGATCAAGCAATTCACGGGTGGTGACAAAATAGCTGCTCGGCAGCTATATGAGAAGTCTACTGAGTTTAAGCCGACTGGCAAGATATGGCTGATGGCGAACGAACGGCCGGGTATCCGACATGACGATACAGGGATGTGGCGCAGGGTGCTTGTTATCCCACTTGATAATGTGGTGCCTGAAGCAAAGCGAAGCAGTCAGCTGAAAGAAAAGCTCCGTGATCTTGAGGTTGCTGGTCCGGCAATCCTTGCATGGATGGTTCGGGGTTGCCTCGACTGGCAGAAACAAGGGCTTAACGTTCCAGAGGCTGTGCATAATGCATCTGAAAAGTACCGCATTGAGATGCATCCGCTTTCGCAATTCTTCGATGATTACTGTGACATCAGAGAAGACGAGACGTGGTGGACTTCAACTTACACTCTCTACGACAAGTACACAAGTTGGGCGCGTAATATTCACGCCGAGGTTTTGGGCAATACTGCATTTGGGCGTGAACTGGCCGGATGTGGTCTTAAAAGCAAGAAAGAGAACAGTCAACGCGGATGGAGCGGTATTCGGATAAGACCATCGAGAGAAGAATCGTAAGGAACAGCGTCAACGACGGGCCGTTACTGACTGCAAAATTGTCTTGGATTATATCCGGTTAGTCAATGGGCAAAATGAAGAATCTGGACAGATGGACAGATGACAGATGGTTTTAAAGAGTTTTCAAGAAATTATGATTCTGCATTTCTATCAATCATAAGTAAAATCCGAAAGTCTTAAAATCATCCGTCCATCTGTCCATCTGTCCACGGCAAGTTTCCTGCAGACGTTGGTATGCCGCATTACGGAATTTGCATGTTAACGCCATCGAAGGCTGGGATCAAATCCCAGTAGCTGTATAGCTCGAAGATCTGTGCTACATATTCACGATACTAAAGACCGTCAGTAGCTCTTCAACTGGGCGTTACTGCAAGTAATAACCAAGTTATTGTAGCGTACTGATAGACGAACCGAAAGTGTTGACGCTTTACGTGAGAACCCCTCACATAAGGATGAAGAGGGATGGCAGGTTTCAGCAACGAGTGCGGCAACAGAGTGGAGTAATAAATACATAAGCGCTCACCAATGATATGTCAGATACTCGTCAAGCTAACGATTCTATTGAATCCCGCCGTGGACGAATACGAAACATCAAAACGGAGCGCCCGATACTTGAATCACCCCACGCCTGCATCCTGTTGAAGCGTCGGGGGCAAACGTGAATACCAATGTATGGAGAAATCAGAATGCAAAAATGTAATCCATGGCCGGACCGAATCGGTCGTTTGCTTGAAGCAATGGGCAGGAATACCGGTTGCCCTCTGCCTGCGTCGGAACTCGCTCGCGAGCTTGCTCGCCTGAATAACCCGTCCTGTGTCGGATTAACGGTCACACGATGGATCTGCGGCGCTACAATACCGTCCTACCGGTATAAACTGGCGTTATACGGGTTGGAAGTCAAGTACGGGATCGCCAAAGGTCTATCGCCTAGTCAGTTGATTGCGCCCAGGACCTATCCGAATGAGTACTGATTCAATTCACACTGGCAATCCAGTAGCGTCAGTACCAGTGGCTAAGAATACAGCCACTAACATGGGTGCGTCATCAGTCAAGTTGATCTTGTCCGCAGGTCAATTTTGGAGCAGAGCACCTTGCCGGTCAGTGCTACACGCAAAGTCATCGGGCGCTATCTCACTTTCAGAATCTTTACGGGGTTGTGTATGCAACTGCGCATGGATCACTTGGATCCTTTTTAGCGCCATGGAAACGACCACAGCAATGCCGAACTTCCTATTCTAAGGCACGGACAGTAGAAAACGGGTAAATCGCACTAGGTCGATATATGATGTTACCCCGAAAAAGTGGACATGTAGTTAGGCACTTTTACGGTAGTATTGCAGCTCAAACTCAGCTGGGCTGAGATACCCGAGCGCTGAGTGACGACGCTGACGATTGTAAAATATCTCGAC
>Ga0247841_10007818_pt1 | contig 15688 bp, 17 predicted proteins | sample LaCruzMarch2015__2_FD_192410 | JGI IMG/M metagenome (GOLD analysis project Ga0247841, IMG submission 192410) | Freshwater microbial communities from meromictic Lake La Cruz, Castile-La Mancha, Spain - LaCruzMarch2015_18m | ecosystem: Environmental > Aquatic > Freshwater > Lake | place: Spain...
GCGCTTGATTACCAAGTGCCTGTGCTTAACACAAAAACCTCGGCTGAGACCGCGGAGTACCTTTATGTTATCGCAAAACGCGAACAAAAAGGACAAGATAAAGAAGTACGCCTGCGTGTAGGAAGAAAAGGACTCACCCTTGCGGAACAGCAACGCTTCATCATCGAGGGACTCCCAATGGTCGGACCAACCCTTGCAAAATCCCTCCTTCTGCACTTTGGCTCAATAAAATCAATTGTGAACGCTGACGAAAAAGAGCTGCAAAAAGTTGAGAACCTCGGAAAGAAAAAAGCCCGCGCAATCCAAAAAGTCTTACGAGAAAAATACGATGATGAGAAAACGCTTTACATTGACGAAGGCGACGGGGAAATTGATGATAAAGAAATACAGGAGAGTTTTAATGAAGAAGAAACAACTGGAACGGAGTCCGAAGAAAGCCCTGAAAACTAATCTAAAGGTTTTTACAGAAGTGACCCGCCTCTTTTTTCTATTAAATCATAAAGCTCAATTTGCTTTGGGTCGCTTTTCCAAGTCAAGAAACTTATTTCAGTATGTTGTCGACCAAGTTTTATTTGTTTTAATTCAACTCCCTTTTTAATAAAATCAACAATTTGACCAACAATTGTTTCTGACAACGCGCTATTATCAGCCGAGAGTCGTCTTGGGTTCCAAATACCGATAAGGGGTTTGGAACGTCGAGTCCACTGTTCAGGACTAATTAAATATTCCGCCATAACATCCTTTCTAACTCCCCTATGATACGTAGCTTCCTTGGACGGATTAAAAGAAATAGAAATTTTAAGGGTTGTTTTTCCTGATGAATCTTTTGTTAGCACAGCATGCCCCGTAACAGAAATTTCCCTCCTTAAAAAAGTAGGATGAACAATGAACCTTGCTCTTCCTTTCAAAAAACCTTTTTCCACTAAGGACATATTAGAATTCAAAATAGAACGATTACCAAGTTTATCCAGTTCAGCCCTGACTTTACGCTCTTTTCGCAAACTTCCTTTACGAGTAATTGGCGGACGACCGACATTTACATCCGTGCGGGGCATGCTACCCCAATCATATCTCAAATAACTCTTCCCTTTTTCGTCTCCTCTGACAAGAAGTCTTCTTCTTCCAAGCGCCTGAGCTAACCTGAATTGTTCCGGCGATGAATAAACTTTGTAAGGCGAAACAAACCACCGAGGATCCTTCCCAGCAATCTTTTTAAGTTTCTTCAAACCAAATAACTTTGTTCTCTGAACCATACAAATACAATAAAATTATTCCTAAAGTTATACTTAAACCAGCCCTTTTTTTTAAACCCCCCAAAACAAGATTTAAAAACCTGCTCTATTAGTACTTTCTTAATTGGTGAGTTAAAAATGGTTCAATGGCACATGAAGGATGATAAGAAAGTTTCAGGCGGAAAGAGAGCCTCAAGCAGAGCTTTATCAAAGAAACTGGCTTGGAAAGGCGGAATAGCTGCACAAACAAAAACTGACACTACTGTTACTAAGGATAATATTGAAGCAAGATTCGGTCTTGGAAATACTAAAAAATCAAGAGCACTTGCACTAAAACACGCTAATATTACTGATAAGAAAGGAAAATTAGCTAAATACGAAATAATTGCAGTTAAAACTAATGATGCTAACAGGTTGTTCGCAAGAGCAAATGTTTCAACTAAAGGCGCAATAATTAGAGTAAAAGTTGACGGCGCTGAAAAACTTGCAAAAGTTACTAACAGACCAGGCCAAGAAGGCATGGTCAACGCAGTATTCGTAGAATAAGTGAAGCAACTTTAATCAAAGTGCTTCAAATACCTATTTTAAACAACCCTAATGGGGGCTTTAAATACCTTTATCAAACCAGAAACATTTATAAACGTGCTTAATGAACCTTTATATAATTAAGCACTAGTTTTGTGACATTTTTGAATGTTTGACTAATTTAGTGCCCAACACGTTCGATTATTGGAGGGATGAGTTTGGTTACAAAGTGCCCTGAATGCGGAAGCGAAAAAATTAGAGTGGATCACGGAAAAGGAGAAGCAGTTTGCATGAACTGCGGACTAATTGTTTCCGAAGATGAAATGATTGACACAGGAAAAGAATGGCGATCATTTGAGGATAGCGAAGACTCTTCAAGAGGCGGAAGCCCGATGAAGTATGTAAAGCTAAACAAGGGTTTAGTTACAATGATTGATAGAAGAGGAACTGACTTGCGAGGAAATAAGCTTTCTTCAAAAGGAAGAGCGCAAATGTACCGCTTAATTAAGTGGCACAAAAGAGCAAGTGTTTCAAGCTCAATGCAAAGAAACCTCTCAATTGCTTTAACAGAAATGAGAAGAGTAGCGTCTTACTTAAACATTCCAGACACACTCGTTGAAGCAGCAGCACTACTTTATAGAAAAACCGTAAAGAAAGGGCTCATTAGGGGAAGATTAATCGAGGCAGTTGTTGCAGCAGTGCTTTACACTGTGTGCAGAACCTACCATGTTCCTAGAACCCTAAACGAAATGGCAGAAGCAAGCGGACTTACTAAAAAAGAAATTGGGAGAACATACAGATTTTTAGTTAGAGAACTAAACCTAGGTGTTCCACTAACAAACCCAATCCACTACATCCCAAGATTCGCAAGCGAACTTAACTTGAGCGGAGAAGTACAAGAAGAGGGAAGAAGAATCCTTGAAGAAGCAATCAAGAAAGGGTTAATCTCAGGAAGAGGACCAACCGGAGTAGCAGCTGCAGCAGTATATATTGCAGGACTCTTGAAGGGAGAGAGAAGAACCCAGAAAGAAGTTGCTAATGTTGCGGGAGTTACTGAAGTAACAATCCGAAACAGATACAGAGAGTTGAAGAAGAGACTCAACATCGATGTAGCGGCTTAATTAAATGATAACTTTAGAAATAATGGTGTGGCGAAACGGCCACACCAAATTTTCTTTATTAAAGAGGGAATGCTTATACCTTCATTAAACAATATCAAAAAACAGGTCGTTTTTTTCTTTCTAACGTTAAGCGCGTTCGTAATTTATTTTATTATATTCTTCATAATGTCAATTTTTTATCACCTAGTAAAATTCTTTTTTTTAAACCCCAAGAAAAAACAAACCACTTGGGTTGAAGCGCACTAGAGGGATTGTATGTACATTTTGGGAATCTCATGCCATTTTCATGATTCCTCCGCTACGCTAATTAAAGACGGGAAAATAATTGCCGCAGCTGAAGAGGAAAGGTTTACCAAAATAAAACATGATAACTCTTTTCCAACAAATGCAATACAATTTTGTTTAGACTATGCGCAAATTTCGTCAAACGACCTTGAAGCAATTTGTTTTTATGAAAAACCACTTATTAAACTTGAAAGAATAATCAAACAACACATAAAATCCTTCCCAAATTCTTTTCAAATGTTTTTACGCTCGTTTTATTCCTGGGCGACACACAAACCCTTTATTAAAAAAATAATTTCCAAAAACCTTAATTATAAAGGAAAAATATATTTTTGCACTCACCATGAATCCCACGCAGCAAGCGCTTTCTTTGTTTCCCCTTTCAAAAAAGCGGCATTTTTAACTGTAGATGGGGTTGGTGAAAAAGCAACCACTTCCTTCGGGATTGGAATAGAAAACAACATACAAACCCAAAAAGAAATTCACTTCCCTAATTCGTTAGGACTCCTATACAGCACCCTAACTGCCTACCTTGGCTTTTCTGTAAATAACTCCGAGTATAAAGTAATGGGGCTTGCAGCATACGGGAACCAAAATAGAGAAACAAATAGATATTATGCGAAAATAATGTCCTTCCTCACTTTACACCAAGACGGCAGTTTTTCTCTGGATATGAAATATTTTGATTTTGACCATGCGTTACATATGCCAAGCAGCGAAATGTGCAAAACTCTCGGAGGACAAATTCGAAAAAATGAATCCAAAGTAACCCAAAGGCATAAGGATATTGCTGCAGCAACTCAACTGGTTTACGAAGATGCTTTTTTTAATATGATTAACTATGTTTATTCTCAAACAAAAATGACTAACTTAGTTCTAGCAGGCGGATGCGCGTTAAACAGCGTAGCTAACGGAAAAATCTTACAAAAATCAAAATTCAAAAGAATTTTCATTCAACCCAACTCGGGGGACGGAGGAGGAAGCCTTGGCGCAGCCCTTTTTTGTTACAACCAAATATTAGGAAAAAAAGAAAGGTACTTACAGCAGGATGCTTTTTTAGGGCCAAAATACCCTGATGAAACAATAAAGCAATTTCTTGATGAAAAAGGAATTGTTTATACTCGTTTTGAAAATACTTCCGAGTTATTAAAGAAAACCGCTTCACTTATTTACAAAAATAAAATTGTTGGGTGGTTTCAAGGAAGAATGGAGTGGGGCCCAAGAGCACTGGGGTGCAGAAGTATCCTAGCCAACCCTTGCAATAAAAACATGATGGCCCTGTTAAATAGAAAAGTAAAACACCGAGAGAAATTCAGACCCTTTGCGCCAGCGATTTGCGCGCCTGATATAAACAAATTTTTTGAAAGCGACAAACCCCTCCCATTACCGACGGATTTTATGCTTCTAGTATACCCAATCAAAAAGAAATGGCACAAAAAACTCCCTTCAATAACCCATGTTGATGGATCTGGCAGACTTCAAGTAGTACGAAAAAAAAGCAATTATTTATTTTATTCGCTCATTAAAGAATTTGAAACCCTTTCAGGGGCGCCCATTGTGATTAACACTTCATTCAATATACGCGGACAGCCAATTGTTATGAGCCCGAAGGATGCTTTTGATTGCATGATGGGAACAGGAATTGATTACTTAATTATTGGCTCATTTTTGATTAAAAAAAGTAATAATACCAAATTCAAAACCAAAATAAAAGTTTCTTCTGATTAAAGGCATTTTTCTTTTGCTTTTTCTATAAAATCCTTATTTTTTTCGACAAACTCTTTGAAAAATTTGGTGGCGTACTCTTCAGCGGATTTTGGACCAGGGTGCATTTCATCCGCCGCACGATCCCCATATTTCATTTCAGTAAAACATAAATTACTGCCTTTTAAAAAATCCACGTATTGAGCAATAACCGGGTTGGTGATAAACTTTTTGTTATTAATCAGGTTTATTTCTGCCCCCCCAAATAAATAAGGGATATTATTCGATTCACAAAACAACTTTAGCAAATAAATATTCTTTAACATATTAACTAGGCCGTTCTCAATAGTGTAATATTGAGCAAAATAATCTTCTTGACTTTTATTACTTATTAGCATATTAATTACTTCAACATCTTTTAGGTATTCGCTTCTGGAACGATGAGTAAAATAACAAACAATACCATCGGGCTTTTCAGCCAAAGATTGTCTAATAGTAGTTCTCGCGATATAATCATTAGATTTAGCCCCGGAAGAAAAATTCAACAAATTCACATCCTCTTCCTTACACCCAATTTCTTTAACCAATTTTTGTTTAAAAACATTAGGCCAAATATGCTCAACTGAAAGCCCAGTGCCAATTGTGTAACTGCATCCGCAAGCGTAAATTTTTATTTTTGCATTTGGGCGTGGTTCCTCCCCCCGAAAACCAAGAGAATTAAAAGTATAAGTTATCTTCCCAGATTTGTCACAATTATACACTTTTTGTGTGCTCTCAGCCCTAGGATTTGCAATCCATTCATCAACTTTTTTATGCACATTAATCAACCGGGTAAATGTTTGGGTCTTCCTTACGCAATAGCTTGAGTTTTTTATTCGCTTCCGCTTTGCTTAACTTTTTTAATTTCGCACCCACTGTGTGAAACAAGCCCCGAGAACTTTTTTTCTTGTCATCCATTATAATACATATTGAGATTATACAAATATAAAACTAACTACAAATGAAAAAAAAACGGGGCAAGTTCTACTATACTTACTCAAGTATCTTTTCTTTTATTGCTTGCCCAAAGTGCCGCCCCGCTTCACCAATCTTCACCAAAATCTTATCTCCTTTCTTGAGTTCAGAGACAGAAATTGATTTCCCGCCGGTTATAATTACTCTGATCGTTTCAGCGTTTTGCAAAATCACTGCACCAATTTGAGCGCCAACTTTCGCTTCAATTAAAACGAGTGGACGATTCTCAACTTTATTTCTTCCAACAATAACTTTCTTTGTTTCCCCTTTGTGATTAACCGAAAGCGCTTCATCCCCGCTTGCAAGTTCAAGCAAATATTTTGTTTTCTCTTCGGGCAACAAAACGTAAGAGTGCACAGCCCCCGCATTCACCCTAAAAGGACGTGTTGCGCAATACTCTACTTCCATCGATTCTGATTGCACCAAAAAAAGCATTTTTGGAGAATTCCCAACTAGCATTCCTTCCCCAAGCCCCATAATGTTGCATGTGTCTACACAAGCGCGCTCACCTGAGCCAAGAACTTTCACATTAGTAACTTCTGCTTCTACTAAATCAATTTTGTTCCCGCTAGCGCTGAGTGATTTCACCGCATCAAGAATTTCCTGCTTATTTTTTGGTTTCACAACCACCCCCCTCACCCCTTTCTCAAGAACGGTGAGCATTGTCGTGATTTCTGCGACAGTGCAGGAAACATACACATTGTTTGATTTTGACACAAGGTTTTCTAAAGGAATTATTTTCCAATCATTCGCGTGAACTATCACGAAAGATTTTTTTGCATGCTCAAGGGCTTTTTCTTCATCGGATTTGGATTTGATTTCCTGCTCAAAAATATCTTTTCCAATAACCAAATCCCCGTCAGAAGAAATTGTTTCAATTCTTCCAAGTTTATGAACAGAGGAAGTCGAGCCTGAGGGCACAATAATTTTTTTTACCCCTGACTCAATCGCGCTAGTGACTAACTCCTTGTCAAAAGGCCTCACATCAATAATTAATTCTTTTTCTTGTGTCATCAAATCCCCTCTCCATTTAGTGCCCGGTTTTATCAACTGTATTCTTTCCTATTGACGCTTCGTCCTTTAATCCGGCTTCTTTCATCGCATTATCCACGGAATACTTGTTGTGAATAATTAAAGAAACTGCCTGAATTATTTTTTTAGGTGCCGTGTGCTGGAAAGCATTTCTACCCATCGCAACTCCCGCAGCTCCTGCGTCCATCGCGTCCTTAATCATTTGAAGAACTTCCTTATCAGTTCCCTTGCACCCGCCCGCAATTATTACAGGAACTGGACACCCTTCAACCACTTGCTTGAATGATTCTTTCGAGCCTGTGTAATTTGTTTTTACTATGTCCGCTCCAAGCTCTGCCCCAATCCTTGCAGCAAGTTTTACTACCTCAACATCTTTTTCATTTTTTACTTTCTCTCCCCTTGGATACATCATCATCAATAGAGGCATTCCGAACCGCTTACAATCCCTAACAACTTGCCCCGCTTCTTCCATCATTTTTGAAGTTTCAGCCGCGCCCACATTAATGTGAATTGAAATCGCATCCGCTCCAAGCGACACCGCTTCCTCAACAGTAGTCACAATTACTTTTGTTAATGGATCAGGACTTAGCGAGGTCCCCGCGCTGAGATGCACAATAAGCCCAACATCTTTTCCACTCCCGCGGAAACCAATTCCTACAAGCCCCTTATGCATCAAAATTCCGTTCGCGCCAGACTCAGCGAGAGTTGAAACAGTTTCCCTAATATTAATTAAACCCGCAATTGGTCCGTCCGAAATGCCGTGATCAATTGGGACAATCAACATTTTCCCGCTATTCCTATCGCAAATCCTTTGCATTCTAATTTGTTTCCCTATCATTTTTACCACCTTTCAAGAGAGTTACTTTTGGGGGGGCTAAATAAAACCAGAAACTAGTCTAATTAAAAAATTATTAGAACAGACCTGGTCAAAATTAGCCAGATTCTATTCAAAAAAATAGAAATACCCAAAATAGTAGCTAGCCCAAAACTGCTGAACAGCAGGCAATGAAACTAACTCACTCATTAAGTAAAATACTCCATCTAAGGTTTATAAAGCCTATCAAAAACAAGGTGTGACAAACTATACACCTTAAGTTATTGCTAAACACGCACCGCAGGCATCTTTTTATGCTTTTTTGTTTTACATATTGTCATGAAAACCGGATTATCAGCGTACTTTGATTCAGCAAAAAGAAACTGCATGCTTTGCCACACTTATAGAAACATTAAACCAAGCGAGGACCAAAAAGAAATGGCTCAAGTAGCAACAAAAAAAGCTTATGACACCCTAAGAGAAGCTTTTGAAGTACTAAGAGTAGAAGACGCTGACATTGAAAAACTTGACAAAGTGCGCGCAGCAAAAGTGCTCTGCCTTGACGCGATAGATGCTTGCCAAACATGCGACAAGCAAAGACCAAGAATGAAAGAAATCTTTATTGATATAAAATAAAAATTAGCTTTTGAATTACGCCCAATCAGGAAAGTATAAATAATACTTACCCTCAATTCTTTGTACATGCCCACTAAAAGACCGAAGGCAGAAATTTACGCAGTGATTGAAAGAAACAATCGCGATGCTGCGGCAAGAAGAGATGCTTCACTTATAGCTCTGCCAAAAAAATACAAAAGCACTTGATTGAAAGAGACAAACTTTTTGAGGCACTCGCGAAAGCAAGGGAAAAAATGAACCCTTGATTTTTTAATTAATTTTAAACTAATTAATACTTGCGTGAACTAAAATGCTTCAAACAAAGAGAACAAAATTAAGAATATGCCACGGCTCAAACTTTATTGCCTACCGTCCCGGAGCAATGCGCCTTGCACAAAAGAGGGGACTTAAATCAACAGCGAGCATGATAGCAAAAGTGAGAAAAACTATTGAAGCAAACCTTGCTGAGCTAAGAGCGGGCAAAGTTAGAACAGTTGAGGGGATAACAATTAAACGCGAGTTCACAGGAGAATATCCTGGCGGAGCAAATCTTGTAACACTTAGAGTAACTATTGGAAAAAAATCATTTTTTGTAAAAGTTTGCAAGGATCACCCAGAAAAACTTTCTGAAAGATACTCGAAAGTTGAAGAATTTTTAAAATCCATAAAACACAAATTTGAAGGAATAAATGTCAGACTAATAAAACCGTGGCTCATTCTTTCAAAAGACAAGGGAGTAATGTTTGATAGAAGAACTTACGTCGCAACAGATTTTGTCGAGAAAGGAAAAGCAGAAACAACCCACACCTATTTTGGCCCTAACCAAAAAAGAGTATTTGACGTCACAAAATTGCTTGATGAAGCACTCCGAGATGCTGCCAACAGTTACGATACAAAACTCTACAATACCTATTACGATGAAAAGACAAACACTATTTGGATATTCGACCCCTAAACAAACTTAATAAACTTATTAATAATAAACTACTAAAGCAAATGTTTGAAGTGATGAGATGTTAATCGCAGGAATTGATGAAGCTGGAAGAGGACCCTGCTTTGGTCCGATGACTATTGGGATAACCGTAATGGAGAAAGAAAATGAAAAAGCACTCAAAGCCATGGGAGTAAAAGACTCTAAAGAAATTCTCCCAACCAAACGAAAAGCACTCGTTGAGGGAATTAAAAATCACTGCGTGGAACACAAAGTGCTAATACTTTCCCCAATAGAAATTAATGATTTAATGGCGCAATACTCGCTAAACGAAATTGAGGCAATGAAAATTGCGGAACTCATTAATGAACTAAAAACCAAGCCCGAAATAATTTACATTGATTCTCCTGACGCTCTCAAGGGCGCTTTTGAGAAAAGGATTAGAAAATACTTAAACAAATCGCATGCTAAAACAAAAATAGTTGCGGAGAACAAAGCGGACTCGAATTACGTGGTTGTAGGAGGAGCGAGCATCCTTGCGAAAGTGAAACGCGATGAGGAAATTGAATCTCTCTCAGAAAAGTTTGGAAATATTGGTTCGGGTTACCCTTCCGATCCCACCACAAAAAAGTTTCTTGCAGATTACGTGGAGGAGCACAAAAAACTTCCCCCCTTCTCAAGAATATTTTGGAAAACCTGCACTAATGCGCTCGATAAGATAGGAACAAAACAGACAAAACTTTTTTGAATAATGTTAAACAGCACTTAAAAAAACCAATTCTTAAAATTTTCTAAATTTCTTTTTTATTTTCGGTTCTTTTCCTTTCTCAAACTCAATAGGGGAGAAATTATCAAACCCGCACAGCATGCACTTGTACCCCTCGCCCGTGAATCCCAAGTGAGAATTTATTTTTGAACTAAAACAATTAGGGCAAATTTTCACAAAAACTTTTTTCACAAGAAGAGCTTTCTTTTGCATAAAAATCATTCACTGCCCTTTTTGTTCCATTATTTCATTAACTTCTTTTCCCACGCTCGGCTTCATGTCTGAAGCGCTCGGAGCAACAGGAGTAATCCCCTGGTTAACTTCCGCTTTCTTCTTCGCTTTCCCGAAATCTTTTCCAAAGTACTCAATGAATTTTGTTGTGGTGCTAAGTGTAAAGCTTCGGCCTTTGGGTTCTTTTTTTATGAACCCCTCATCAAACAAGAGTTTTAAGTGGTCATACGCTTTGTTGTTTCGGTACTTCACCACAACCGCTTGAGAAATAGGTTGTTTGTACGCAATGAAAGCCAGCGTCTTCATTACCCCTCTTGAGAACATGGAGTTCTGGGCAAACTGCTGAACGTAATCTTCATAATCCTCTTTAACGCGCATCTGGTAACCTACGGGAAGTTCCACAACCTCAAGCGCGCTCTTCCTTGAATTATAAAAACTCATTAATTCGCTCATCATGGCTTTAGTTTCAAGCCTTGACTCAGTTTTTGCTATAGCGTTAAGCTCATCAAGAGTAAGAGGTTTTGGGCTCATGAAGAGAGCCGCTTCCATTATTTTTTCTTTTTCTAACCTGTCCATAAAAACCACTCAAAAATCATTTGCTCACAAACTTATTCAAACCAAAAACTCAAACTAGAAAGAAGTTTAAAGTATTTAAAGATAGCTTTGGTTAAAAGCCGCCAAACTAAACCTTATCAGCGTTTGTTAGCTTACCCGCATTCGGCTCTTCAATGCCCAAATACCTGCAAATTCCGCACTTGTTCTCAAGGTGAGTAATTCTAGCAAGAGCTTCTTTTGCACTTAACCAAATAACCGCATGCAATTTGCTCTCCTCTTGCGAAACCACGGCAGGTTCTTCACTTAGTAATTCCAAAAGAACAGGTTGGTCAATTCTGTGCCGAAAGACTTGTTTATTTTCCGCAAAGAAATGTGATTCAACTACCTCACCCAATTTTCGCACCGCTTTTGCCTTGTACCCAGTCTCTTCAAAAACTTCTCTTTGGGCAGCTTCTTCAGGCGTTTCGCCTTTTTCTATCCCCCCGACCGAAGGAGAAATCCAATCGAAGTTATTCCATTTCACCAGCAAAAACTTTTTGTCACTCTTGCGCTGAATAACCGCAGAAATAGTTTTGCGAAGTTCTGCCCCAAAATGAGGACTCCCAAAAATGCCTGTCATAAAAATAATTAATTGCCAATTCAATTCAAAAAATTTACTCAATCAGTAGCGCAGGTTTTCCAGGGAAAGCGTTTTTCGCTTTTGCTTCTTTTGAATCCTCTGCGCGAATTATCTCAATTGAACCGAACTCTTTCTCAAGAGCCGCTTTTGCTTCATTAAGAACACTAACCTCGTCAAACTTTTCAAGCTGAGTTATTTCCCCAAGCTTATTAAGCGCAGTTTTAATTAAAGGCTGAATCTCGGCGCCGTGCTTCTTCATTTCATTATCATTCATGAGCGCCTTCATCGCCGCGCCAAAGTCGGGCCGTGCATTGCACGCGGTTTTAATTATTTCAAGAGCATCCCACTTCCAAGCCGGGGCAACAAAGAGCTTAACTTTCGAAATCTTCTCAAGCTTCGCAAGTTCTTTTACTCTCAAAATGTCAAGTCTTAAGTCGTCAATCAAGTCCTCTATTCTTTCAAGGTTCTCGTCAATGAGTTTTGCGTCATAAGCTGGCCAATCCGCTGTCGAAACGAACCTGTTGTTTTTCCCAAGCGCCCAAAGTTCTTCAGCAAGGTGAGGAACTAAAGGGGCGAGCATTTTCGCCCAAGTGTCCGCAACGTAATAATTAATTGAAGACAATTCTTTTGCCGAAGCGATTCCCTTTACTTTCTTGTAATTGGAAGGCATTTCCATAAGAACAATGTTAGAATAATCCCTAAGGTTCATTTTGGCGATTGACTCAGTAGCTCTCTTCACTGCTTTCTCAGTCTTTGAAACGAAAGCCTTATACTTCAAGTAATCAGCGCTCTTTGTTTTGTTCAGCTGTGCTTCTTTAATAAGTTCAAAAAGAGAAGAAAGCTGTTTCTTCATCGCTTCAACCTTGTCAGAGTCCCAGTTGAAAGTACTCTCTACGCTTGTGGAGTTGCACATAAATGCCCTGAATGGATCCGCACCGTATTTTTCCTTTAATTCAACAAGAGTAACAACATTACCTTTGCTCTTTGACATCTTGTCCCCCTGAGATAGAACCATTCCGTGGAACGAAATCCTCTTAGGCCAGTGAGACTCATCAAATACCGCGGTGTGAGCAAAAATCATGAAAGACAAATGGTTGGACAAGTGAGCAGGGAACGTGTGCCTGTGCTCAAAAGGGTACCAGTAGTTCCACTCGGTCTGCATTTCTTTTAATGCACTCTCTGAAACTCTAGTGCTTTTTGAAACTTCACTTGGATTTCCTTTTTTGTTCATCACAAAATCAAAGAAGTCAAAGTTCATCTGGTCTTTTTTCATATTATTTTTTCTAATCAAGTGAACAATAGGGTAAAGCGCCATGTAGATTGTTGAATCTGAAAGAGATTCAATTACCCATTTATTATCAAAAGGAAGTTTTGTCCCAAGCCCTCGCATTCTCGCGCACGGTCTCTTGTCAAGCCAGTCAAACACATCCTCAAACTGTTTTCTGTATTTGTCAGGCCAAAGTTCAATCTGCTTTAAGCACTTGTGGGCTTTATCCTTCCATCCCTTCGCGTTAAAATCAAGAAACCACTGATTGTCAAGAACCGCAACGATAACATCCCCGCCGTCCCTTGACTTTGCTTTCCTCGAAGTTTCATAAAACACAATTGCTCTCTTGGCATCAAGCAAAGCCTTTTTCATTTTTTCCTTCGCTTCAGTAACAGCCATTCCAGAATATGGCCCGCAGAGGTCAGTCATTATACCTGTATGAAACCCAGCTTTGTAAATTTCCTGAGTAGCCTCGTCAAGCTTATCATGCTGTTCAAGTTTTGTAATACCCATTTTCTTGCAAATCTCAACCCCTGGAAATTCCCCGTATCCTTTTGATTTAATTATTGGAATAAGCTTGATTGATTTCACTTCGTCGTTTGAAACATTGTACTTCTCGCACATCTTTTTATTTTCCTGAAGTTCTTTTAGAGGAATCCAATCATAAGGAGCATCGCTTGGAACACTTGTAACAATCCCTGTCCCTATCTGAGGGTCGCAGTGAAGAGAAGGGAGGATAATTATTTCTCTTTCAACAAAAGGGGCAAAGCACTTCTTCCCCATGAAATACATTCCGCTTACTTTCTCAATAATTTCAGCTTTATGCTCCTGATAGGAGAGTTTCTCAGCGCACTCTTTTGAAACAAACCAGAATTCCCCGTCAACCTTAGCCTTAACATACTCCACTTCCGGATTAATCCACATGTTCGTCTGACCGTACATCGTTTCGGGTCTTAATGTTGCAGCAATTAAAAACCCGTCCTCGAATTTGAACTTAATTCCTGTGAACTGCTGAAGTTCAACAGGGGAGGTATCCCCTTCAGAAATATCATCTTCTCCAACTGCGTTGTTGAGGGATTTTGAAAAAAGAATAGGGTACTTTCCCTGAACCAAATAATTCTGCTTCTTGTATGTTCCAAATTGCCACTCTACAAGCGCCTGATGCTCGCTGTCCCCCGAAGTGTAGCTCCTTCTCCAGTCCACACTCAAACCCAGAGTTTTGAATTCATCAATCATTTTTGGAATAAAAAAGTCAACAATCTTCTGAGGCTCTTCAAAAGTTTTTACAATCCGTTCAGCCTCAGCTTCGCTCGAAACATATCTTCGAACGTAACCCTTATACAAATCTATTTTGCCCTTGTCTCCAGATTTTATTCCAAGCGAGATCCCCAAAATTGGAGTTCCTGAGATGTGAAAAGCAATAGGGTAAAGAACATTCTTTCCCGCCATTCTCTGATACCTTGAGAAAACATCCGCTTCGGTTACAACCCTCGCATGACCAATGTGAAGAGAACCTGAAATGTAAGGATAAGGGATAGTCATGAAGAATTTTTCTTTCTCTAAACTTGGCTCCGCCTCAAAACACTTAGCCTTATCCCACTCCATCTGCCATTTTCTCTCAATTTCAAGAAAATTGATTGGCGCAGGGGGTTGTTCGTTTACCATAAAAGAATAAGCGAATGTAGTATTTTTAAGGTTTTATTTTACCCAAAACTGAACTGGAAAGAATTAAATAGTAAAATTTACTAATGGTGCCATGGATGAGCGAGTTCCCGGGCTAATAATGATGCTAATTCTTATAATTACAATAATTGTGAGCGCGTTTTTCTTAAGTTCAACAGAACTCACTTCAAAAAACTTCCTCTCAATAAACCCCGCGCCGGTAACGAAAGCAATAACTTCAGCCGCATTCGTTTTCTTCATTATTTTTGCTTCCGCATCTATTGGGTTAATTCTTTCGATTGGAAAAAAATATTTATTCAAGTACGCACTCCTTTTTAGCTTGTGCGGATCAATTTTTGGAATCTTGATTAGTTTGTTACTTTTCCCAAGATTAATGTTTGACCTTGGAGCCCCATTATTATTTTTCCTAGCGGGAATCCCTGTCGGAATAAAGTTCCTAAACCAAAAAGAACTGGAACTAAAGTATTTGCCCTCACTAAGGTCCGGGTTTTCAGCGTCAGGACGAATATTAATATTCTTCTGCATAGGAGTATTAGTTTATTTTTTGATTTTGAGTTCTGGGCAACAAAAAGAACTAACTGATAATTTTGTCCCAGATTTTATTAACATTAGTTTCGGAAGCAACATTAAACTAAGCGACCAGTTCCAAGGTCAATTCGCTGATTCTTTAATAACACAGCAAAAAAGCGTTGTTGAACAAATCCAAGCGTTTGAGGAAATAAAAAAACTTCAAACTAAAAAAGATACGGACGCAATCGCTCTTGCAAAAAAACTTGAACTATTCAAGACAACAATAACCTCCCCAGATTACAAGAAAAGCATTGTTACTCAACTGGATAGTCAAAATATTGATTTTGGGCAGGAAATAATAAAACAGCTCCCAATGATAATAACCCTCTCAAAAATCGCATGGATCATTTATCCCCTAATTGCTTTCTCACTTTGCCTATTTATTTCAAACCTGCTAATAAAACATCTATCGGGATTAATTTATGCAATAATTATTCTCTTATTTCCAAAACCAAAATCCATTTAATTCAAAAAAAGGCAAAAACCGAATTAAATGATAATAGTTATAAACCCTAAAAACCAACTAATTAGTATCAAAATTGATATTTATGGATAACAGAATAATTTTGGATGAAACAAGCTTCAAAGCCCTTTCCGCTGATTCAAGGGTAAGCATACTTAAGAATCTCACTGGCAGGAGAAGAACCCTAACTGAACTCAGCCAAAAACTTAATCTTGGAAATTCCACCGTGAAAGAGCACTGTGACATTTTGGTTCATGCCGA
>Ga0247841_10007819_pt1 | contig 15687 bp, 11 predicted proteins | sample LaCruzMarch2015__2_FD_192410 | JGI IMG/M metagenome (GOLD analysis project Ga0247841, IMG submission 192410) | Freshwater microbial communities from meromictic Lake La Cruz, Castile-La Mancha, Spain - LaCruzMarch2015_18m | ecosystem: Environmental > Aquatic > Freshwater > Lake | place: Spain...
AGTTGGCCCTGCTGCGGGTGGAGATCGCCATCGTCAGCTTCGGGGGCCGTGCGGAACTGGTCCAGGACTTCGTGACCGCCAACCAGTTCGAGCCGCCGCTGCTCAGCGTCGGCGGCCAGACCCCCATGGGGGGTGGGATCAACCTGGCGCTGGACCTCATCGAACAGCGCAAATTGAGCTACAAGACCAACGGCATCCCCTTCTTCCGGCCCTGGGTTTTTCTGATCACCGACGGTGAACCCACCGACGGCGACCTGTGGCAGGAGGCGGCGCGGCGCGTGCAGGCGGCGGAGGCGGCCAAGAAGGTCGCCTTCTTCGCGGTGGGGGTCGGCGGGGCCAATCTCGACATCCTGGCCCAGATTGGGCCGCGCCAACCGCTCATGCTCAACGGGCTCAAGTTCCGCGAGATGTTCCAGTGGCTCTCCACCAGTATGCGCAGCGTCTCCCACGCCGAACTGGACACCGAGGTGCCCCTGCAGGCCCCCATCGGCTGGGCCAGCGCCTAGCTTGGGGCATCCGCGGGGCCGCACCGGATCATGACCCTGCTCACCGGCACGGACGGCGAGACCTACCGCACCCAGGACGAGTTGGCCCGCGGCGGCGAGGGCATCATCCTGACCCTGGAAGGACGCGCGGATTGCCTGGCGAAGATCTATCTGCCCGGGCAGGCCACCGAGGCGCGCGCGGCCAAGCTCCGGGCCATGCGCGCGGACCCGCCGCGCGACGAGATGCGCGAGCGTTTCGGCCACGCCTCCATCACCTGGCCGCTGGCCCTGCTCCAAGAGGACGGGCGCTTCGTCGGCTATCTGATGCCCCGCATCGACGGCGGGCGCTCCCTGCTCAACGCCTACAACCCCCGCGCCCGCGACGCGCTGGAGCTCGACTGGCACGCCCGGCACCAGGTCGCGAAGAACCTCTGCACGGCCCTGCACGCACTGCATGTGAAAGGCTACGTCATGGGCGATGTCAACCCGCGCAACATCCTGGTCACCACCCGCGGCCTGGTGACCCTGGTGGATACCGATTCATTCCAGGTACGGGCGGGTCAGACCCTGCACCGCTGCCCGGTCGGGGTGCCCGAATACACCCCGCGCGAGTTGCAAGGGCTGCGCTTCGACCAGGTGGACCGCGGCCCGGAACACGACCGCTTCGGGCTGGCGGTGCTGGTCTTTCAGTTGCTTATGGACGGCTTCCACCCCTTCGCCGGGGCCTTACGCGACCCCCGGGATTCGCTGCCCGGCAAGGCGGACGAGTGGTGTATCCAGCACGGCATCTTCCCGTGGCGCAAGGACCGGCGCTTTCGCAAGCCGCCGGCCGCGCGTGCCCTGGACACGCTCGACCCGACGCTGCGCCACCTCTTCGACCGCTGTTTCCTGGGCGGCCACGCAACGCCGACGCTGCGCCCGAGCGCGAAGGAGTGGCTGGACGTGCTCAACCTGGCCCAACAGCGCCTGGTGCGTTGCGCGGCCGGTACCCATTGGCGCTATCCGGAGGGCGAGTTCTGCCACGCCTGCCGGACGCCGCCCCGCCGGCCGGCCCCACGGCGGCCCCGGGCGCGCCCCCCGGCGACGGCACCGCGCGGACCGACCGGGCCTGGGGCGGTGTCGGCGGCGCCGGTGGTGCGGTCGGCGGCGCCGATCCGCCCGCTACCGCCGCGACCCGCCGCAACGCTGCCGGTCCCGGCGGCCCCGGCGGTCCCGGCCGCCGCCGCCCTCCCCGCCTGGTGGCCGGGCTCGCTCAACCGCGAGCGCCTGATCGCCGTCGGCGGCGCCCTGGCCCTGACGGCCCTGGCCGCCCTCGTCTATTACCGCTGGAGCACCCAGCCCGCGGTGCTGGCCGCATCCTACCTCGCCCAGGCACGCGCGGCACTGGCCGACGGGTCCGCACCCGCCGCGGACCGCGCCCTACAGCAGGCCGCCGTGTCGGCCCCCGAGCAGGTGGCGGCCTTCGACGCCGATCGGGCCGACCTCTATCGCGAGCTCGCCCGCCGCGCCCAGGCCAGCGGCGAGACCGACAAGGCCGAACTGGCCCTGACCAAAGCCGGGCACTGGGACGCCAAGGCGCGTGCGGCCAAGCGTCTCTTTCTTGCGACAGGGCCGCGCCGCGGACCCGTCGGCGCCCTCGCGCAGGAACTGGTCGAGGTCCCGGGCGGCAGCTTCCTGATGGGCTGCAGTCCCGGGGAGCCGCGCTGTCCGGACGATGAGAAACCGGCCCGCCGCGTCAACCTCCGACCCTTCCTCATGGGCCGCCATGAGGTCACCCAGGCCCAGTGGAAGGCGGTGATGGGCGAGGACCCGGCGCGCTTCAAACGCGGCGACCGGCCGGTGGAGGGGGTCTCCTGGGACGACGCCCAGGAGTTTCTGCGGCGTCTGAACGCTGAGGGCCAGACCCCGCCGTACCGTTTGCCCACCGAGGCCGAGTGGGAATACGCCACCCGTGCGGACACCCGGACGGTCTACTGGTGGGGCCAGGGTCCGGGCCGGGGCCAGGCCGCCTGCACCGGCTGCGGCGGTCCCTGGGATGGTAAGAAGACCGCCCCGGTGGGGTCATTCAGACCCAACCCCTTCGGGCTCTATGACACGGCGGGCAACATCGCGGAATGGGTACAGGACTGTTACCACGCAAACTACACGGGCGCCCCGGCGGACGGCACCGAATGGCGCGAGACCTGCGTCGAGTCGACCCGGGTGTACCGCGGCGGCTCCTGGGATGACCCGCCCGACCAGTTGGGTTGCGCCCGCCGCGCCTGGGGCCCACCGGCACTGCGGGGCGACCACCTCGGGTTGCGCGTGGCGCGGGATCTGTGACCCCATGAGACCCCGGCCGCTCGCACTCCATCTGGCCTTGACCCTGGGCTGGCTGCTGCACCCGGGCCCGGCCGCAGCCTGGACGGAAGAGGAACTGCAAGCGGCCGACCGCCTCCTGGAGCGCGAGTTGGATCAGCGTTGGACGGCCGAGGCGGACGCCCGCGACCGCGCCGCGGAGGCCGCCAAGGCGCGAGCCCAGAGCGCGAGCGAGACCGCGGCGCGGGCGGCAGTGGCGCGTCGGCAGATGATCGAGACGCTGGCGCAGACCCTGGTGGAGGTCCCCGGCGGCAGCTTCGAGATGGGCTGCGGTCCCGCCGACGGCGCCTGCGAAGGCGACGAGCGACCGGCCCACCGGGTCAGTGTCAAGCCCGTGCGGATCGGCCGCCACGAGGTCACCCAGGCCCAGTGGACGGCCGTCATGGGCACGAATCCGGCGCAACTCCAGGATGATCAGCGGCCGGTGGAGATGGTCTCCTGGGACCAGATCCAGCAGTTTCTCAAGCGCCTGAACGCCGAGACCGAAGGCCCGCCCTACCGCCTGCCGACCGAGGCCGAGTGGGAATACGCCGCCCGCGCCGGGACCCGCACGGCCTACTGGTGGGGCGCGGAGATCGGTCGCGGCAACGCCAACTGCGACGGCTGCGCCGGCCCCGCCGCCGACCGCGAAACCGCCCGGGTCGGTGCCCTGACGCCCAATGCCTTCGGACTCTACGACACCGCCGGGAACGTCGCGGAGTGGGTCCAGGACTGCTACCACGAGACCTACACCGCGGCGCCAACGGACGGCTCCGCCTGGCCCGGCCCCTGCCCCGACGGCTACCGGGTGGTCCGCGGCGGCTCCTGGCTCGGCCGCCCGGCGTCGGTGCGCAGCGCCGAGCGCCAAAGCGTCTGGCCCTCGGACCGCAGCGGGGATCGGGGGTTTCGGCTGGCGCGGGACCTGTGACCCGCTACCCGGGGCGCGGCGGCAATCGCCCCGCGCAGCAGACCCTCGGTTGGCCGCGCGCCCGTATGGTCCGCTGTGCGGACCAACCACCGCGCCCGCGTGACACCGTCAGAGGTCAGGCAAGGATTCTCGTCACTTGCGTGTTGGCAGTCAGATCGCGCGCCGCCTCGATCAGGTAGATCAGCCCCTCGTTGAGATCCCCGAGGTCCGAGAAGACCCCCAGGTCCAATGCCCCCTCCCCGATCGCGACGAAATGCAGCACGGCCAGGGTGAAGGCCGGATCGGTGATGCCAGGCTCAGCGCCGACCGAGCCCGCCACCCCCGTGTCGATCAAGTCAGCGCTGAGATCGTCCGAAAAAGGCGGAATCGCCACGTCCGCCCCGGCCCAGGAAACCAGCAACGGATTGCTGATCGCCACATCGAAGCCAAAGGCAATCAACGACTGGCCAAAATGATGATAGAGGCCGCCGGGTCGTCACGGCCGAGCCAGGAACCTGCGATAGAAGCGCGCGCAAACGATGGGTTTCGCTGCGCTCTACCCATCCTACGGTAATACCCACCCAGCGTCCGGAGTGGTGTCACGAGAAGGGCCTTTGCCCTCTTATGGCAGATCAATGTCAAGGTCTTTGCAGATCTTGCGTGCCATCATGTCTTTTGTCTCGTGGTGCCTGGGTACCGCGGTCATTTTTCCGGATGCAGCATTGAGCCAAATGGAATGCCGTGAGCCTTCGCGCAACAGCGAACAGCGATGGTCAAGCAGGTGGCGAATGAGCTGACTCCGCTTCATATCACCAAGACGACCTCTTCACAATCCGCATCTGCCTCTCTCAACGCGGCTAAACGGTGGAGGTCCATAATATCCCTCGCCGCCTCCCGGAGGCTGATCATCAGCTCATCTTTGCTCTTTTCCTGGGCATTGACGCCGGGGATTTCTTCAATCCAGCCCACCCACCAATCGCCGTCCTTTTTTACGATAGCCGTGAATTCTGCTTTCATTGCCGCCGGTACCTCTGGTGTTATTCGGTGACAAAATCTGTCGCCAACTCATGCATATAGCGCGTGGCCAGCACCGCGGAATCGAACAAGACCCGCATCAGGCGTCGCGCCACGCCAGTATTAGCGTCGCAACTCAGCCAACTTCCCTGGCCTGCCGATGTCACGCCCTTTCAGGGCTAAGATCCGTAACAACAGGCTACCCAGGGCGTTGCCCTGGACTGGTATATCACGCCCCTTCGGGGCTTAAGGCTGGACTGCGCTACGCTTGTCCACCCCAGGGTGCTTCTCGCGGGTGTCGAGTCACAACGGGGCGGCAACCGGCGCCCACTCACCCCGCCAGGTTCTCCATCCGAATGCGCATCACCGCCCCCTGCACCGACCCCAGGGCCTCAATGCGGGCGATGGCCTGGTTCATCTGGCCTTCGCGTACCCGGTGGGTGAGCATGACGAGCGGGACATGGGTGTCGCCCTCGCCGGGCTCTTTCTGCTGGATGGCCTCGATGCTGATGCCCTGTTCGCCTAAGATGCTGGCGATGCGGGCCATGACGCCCGGCTCGTCGCGGGCCATCATGCGCAGGTAATAGGCGGTCTCCACCTGATTCATCGGCAGGATCGGGGTGTCGGCCAGTTCGTCAGGCTGGAAGGCGAGGTGCGGCACCCGGTTGTTGGGATCGGTGGTCAGGGCCCGCACCACGTCCACCAGGTCGGCCACCACGGAAGAGGCGGTGGGGAGCGAACCGGCACCGGCACCGTAATAGAGGGTGGGGCCGACCGCATCGCCCTTCACCAGGACGGCGTTCATCACCCCGTCCACATTGGCAATCAGACGCCGATGGGGGATGAGGGTCGGATGCACACGCAGTTCGATCCCCTCCGGACAGCGGCGCGCAATCCCTAAGTGCTTGATGCGATAACCGAGTTGTTCGGCATAGGCGACGTCCTGCGCCTCGATACGCGAGATGCCCTCGGTGAAACAGCGCTCGAACTGGAGCGGGATGCCGAAGGCGAGCGAGGCCAGGATGGTCAGCTTATGGGCGGCATCGATCCCCTCGACGTCGAAGGTCGGGTCCGCCTCCGCATAGCCGCGCGCCTGCGCCTCCTTGAGTACGTCGGCGAAGTCACGGCCCTTGTCGCGCATCTCGGTGAGGATGAAGTTGCCGGTGCCGTTGATGATGCCGGCGATCCATTCGATATGATTGGCGGCCAGGCCCTCGCGCAGGGCCTTGATGATGGGGATGCCGCCGGCCACCGCCGCCTCGAAGCCGACCATGACCCCGCGCGCGCGTGCGGCGGCGAAGATCTCATTGCCGTGGCGCGCGATCAGGGCCTTGTTGGCGGTGACGACGTGCTTGCCGTTGGCAATGGCCCGCAGCACCAGTTCCTTGGCCGGGGAGTAGCCGCCGATCAGTTCGACGACGATCTCGACCTCGGGGTCATCGACGACCGCAAAGGCATCCTCCCCGATCCGCCCGATGTGCTCGATCCCGGTGATGGCATCGCGTTTGTATTCCCGCGCCGCGGCGTGGGCGATCTCGATCCCGCGCCCGGCCCGCCGCGCGATCTCCCCGGCATTACGGGTGAGCACGATGACCGTGCCACTGCCGACGGTGCCTAAACCCAACAGACCGATCTTGACCGGTTCCATAATTACCCCCTTTCACAATGAATCCGCTTGAGGATCCCTCAGGAACGGTTCACTGATAAGTTAAACGATTCCATTAGGGACTGCCTATAGCGCCATTTTCGTTGTCGTTGTCGTTGTCGTTGTCGAAATCGAGGTTATCATAGCGCCCCAGACTTGCTCGCACCCCAAAGTGCATCGCTTCTCCGATATACGATTACGACAACGACAACGACAACGACAACGACAACGATTGCTACTCAGGCCCCCGCCCGCGACTCGCGCCGGAACATCTCCTTGATCCCACGCACCGCCTGGCGGGTGCGGTGCTCGTTCTCGATCAGGCCGAAGCGCACATACTCGTCGCCATAGTCGCCGAAGCCGATCCCCGGGGCCACCGCGACCTTGGCCTCGACGATCAGGCGCTTGCAGAACTCCAGTGACAGGGAGGCCCCGTCCTGAAGATGCGGGCGGATCTGCTCTTGAATAAAGCCGGGGATGCGCGCCCACACGAACATGGTCGCCCGCGGCAGCGCGACCTCCCACCCGGCCTCGTTCAGGCCCTTGCACAGGACATCCCGGCGGCCCTGGTAGGTCGCGGCGATCTCGCGCACGCACTGCTGTGGACCTTCCAGCGCCGTGATGGCCGCCACCTGGATGGGGGTGAAGGTACCGTAGTCGAGATAGGACTTGATGCGCGCCAGGGCCCCGACCAGGGTTTTGTTGCCGCACATGAAACCGACCCGCCACCCGGGCATGTTGTAGCTCTTCGACAGGGTGAAGAACTCCACCGCGATATCCTTGGCCCCAGGGACCTGGAGGATCGACGGGGCCTGGTAGCCGTCGAAGACGATGTCGGCGTAGGCCAGATCGTGCACCACCCAGATGCCGTGCTCACCGGCGATGTCGATCACCCGCTGGAAGAAGTCCAGTTCCACGCACTGGGTGGTCGGGTTCCCGGGGAAATTCAGCACCAGCATCTTCGGCTTGGGCCAGGACTCCAGGATGGCGCGCTTTAGTTCCTCGAAAAAATCGGTGTCCGGGGTCAGGCGCACATGGCGCACGTCGGCCCCGGCGATGATGAATCCATAGGGATGGATCGGATAGGCCGGGTTGGGCACCAGCACGGTGTCTCCGGCCCCCATGGTCGCGAGCGCCAGGTGCGCCAGGCCCTCCTTGGAGCCGATGGTGACGATCGCCTCGGCGTCCGGGTCCAGGTGTACGTCGTAGCGGTCCCGGTACCAGTTGCAGATGGCCCGGCGCAGGCGCGGGATGCCGCGGGAGACCGAGTACCGATGGGTGTCCTTGCGCCCCGCCGCCTCGATCAGCTTGTCGACGATGTGCGCCGGCGTCGGCTGGTCCGGGTTGCCCATCCCGAAATCGATGACATCCTCACCGCGGGCCCGGGCCTCGGCCTTCAACTCGTTGACGATGTTGAAGACATAGGGCGGCAAGCGCTTGATGCGGCGAAAATCCGAATCAGGAATGACCACGGCGACCTCGGGATGGCAATCAAAGCAGGGAAGTTTACCTTTGCGCCCCGGGGATTGGAACCGCGATCTCCCTTCCCTATGATCAAACCCGAATAACACTTAACAAAACTTTACAAACATTGACAAATCCTGTCCTTGACAGGTGCCAACGTAACTCCTCACTATCTTGATGCGATAACTGAACTGAACTGATCTCGTCAAGGGTACTGATACCCTTGCCATGACCTTTTGGGAAGTTACGGCGCCAACCAAGCCGGCGCCAGTGGTAGGATAGCCGAGCCATGCGCGATGACCAACCACCGCGCGTCGCTGGGCAAATGCACCCCGTGACGGCGGTCGTACAACCGTTGGTGAGGGCGCTGCTCTCAACCGCCTGCCACCCCGCGGACCAGGGTCTGCGATTTGGCTCACGCCTGCCCCCGCGGCCGCACGCTTCGCACGCCCTATGCCCACGCTCAGCCTATCTCGGAAGACCACACTCGCCTGGGTCGCGCTGACCTTTGGGGTGCTGGCGAGTGTCCTCGCCGGTCTGCAGGTCAAGCAGGTCCTTGAACAGGATGCGGCCAGGCAGTTCGCCTTCGACTGCGAACAGGTCGCCCTCAAGGTCCGGGAGCGCCTGGGTGCCTATGCCCTGATCCTGCGCGGCGCGGCGGGACTCTTTGCCGCCTCGGCCACGGTGGAGCGCGACGCGTGGCGAGCCTATGTCGAGACCCTGCGGGCGAGCCGGAGTGTCCCCGGGGTGCAGGGGATTGGGTTCACACAGGTCATCCCCCCGGACGAACTGGCCGCCCACGTCGAGCGCATTCGCGCCGAAGGCTTCCCCGAGTACAGCGTCCGCCCGCCCGGCCCGCGCCCCCTCTACACGTCCATCATCTATCTGGAACCCTTCAACGACCGCAACCTGCGCGCCTTCGGATACGATATGTATTCCGAGCCGGTGCGGCGCGCCGCCATGGAGCAGGCGCGCGACACCGGCGCGGCGGCCCTGTCCGGCAAGGTCGAACTGGTGCAGGAGACCGGTACCGAGGTCCAGGCCGGGACCCTCATGTATGTCCCTGTCTATCGCAACGGGGCCGCGCTGGACACCCTCGAACAGCAGCGCGCGGCGCTGCTCGGCTGGACCTACAGCCCCTACCGCATGCATGACCTCATGACCGGCATTCTCGGCGACTGGGAGAATCACCAAGGCAAGACCGTCGGCCTGCGCATCTACGATGGCCGCACGGCAGCGCCGGCCGACCTGCTGTTCGACAGCCATCCGGCGTTCTCGCAGGATGTTGACTCGCGATTCGTCCAAGAGCGCGTGCTCGACTTCAACGGCCGGCAGTGGCTGCTGGTCTGTAACCACTCCGCGGCCGCCGCAACCACCTCCGGGATCGGTTACGCACCCTGGGCAACCCTGGCCGGCGGCCTGGCCCTCAGCGGCCTGCTGTTCTGGTTGATGCGCTCGGTGATCCGTACGCACGCCACTGCCACCCGCATCGCCGCCGAACTGACCGCCGAGATCAGCCAGAGCCGGGACTTGTTACGCAAGAGCCACGAACAGGTCAACCTCCTGCTCACCAATGCTCCCGAAGCGATCTACGGCGTCGACATGGACGGCAACTGCACATTCTGCAACAACGCCTGCCTCAGACTACTGGGGTACGAGCGCCCTGAAGACCTGCTCGGTAAGCACATGCATTCGCAGATTCACGCCGGACGCGCGGATGCAACGCCCTTTCCCGCCGCAGAATGCCGTATCTGTCAGGCCCTCCAGAGCGGCGAAACCGTGCATCTGGAGGATGAGGTCTTGCGGCATCGTGACGGCACGCCCTTTCCGGCCGAGTGTTGGTCCGCGCCGCAAGGCCAGGACGGGGTGCCGGGCGGGGCGGTGGTCTCATTGTGGGACCTCACTGAGCGACAGCGCCTGGAACGGATGATTGCCGGCTCACGCAACGTGCTGATGACGGTCATCGACACCGTACCGCTCGGGGTGTTCTGGAAGGATCGCGACCTGCGCTTCCTCGGGTGCAATATGGCGTTGGCCAAGGACGCCGGCCTGACGCATCCGCGCGACCTGATCGGCAAAGACGACTATGCGATGGCCTGGGCGGCGCAGGCGCAGCGGTATCGCGCCGATGACCGGGAGGTCATGGCATCGGGCATCGCCAAGTTGTCCTTTGATGAGCCGCAGACCAGGCCGGACGGACAGACGCTGTGGCTGCGTACGTCCAAGGTCCCGCTCAGGAATCAAGCCGGCGAGGTGATCGGCGTCCTGGGCGTCTACGAGGACATCACCGGGCGCAAGCAGGCCGAGGAGGCGCTGCGGATCAGCGAAGAGCGGCTCAGGGTCATCACCTCGCGCGCCCCGGATGGGATTGTCATGCTCGATCATGCGGGCAACATCACGTTCTGGAACGAAGCCGCCGCGACGATCTTCGGTTACGCTCGCGAAGAGGTTATCGGCCGTGAACTGCACGCGCTGCTGGTCCCCCGGTTCTACCGGGAAGCGCCCGGCCGCGCCTTCCCGGATTTTCGGCAAACCGGCCAGGGCGCCGCGATCGGCAGGGCCGTCGAACTTACCGGCCGGCGCAAAGACGGCAGCGAATTCCACCTGGCGCTCTCGCTCTCCGCGGCGCGCGAGACGGATGCCTGGTCGGCGATCGGCATCGTCCGCGACATCACCGAACTGAAGCGGATGCAGGACGCGCTGACCCGCGGTGAGTCGGAAATGAGAACCACGCTGTATGGTATCGCCGATGGCGTGATCTCACTGGATAGTGCCAGCCGCATCCTGCTGATGAATCCGGTTGCCGAGGCCCTGACGGGGTGGAGCGAGTGGGAGTCGCGCGGCAACCGACTCGACGAGGTATGGTGCGTCGTTGATGACGAGACCCGCGCCGGGGTTGCGGATCCGGTCACCTCGGCGCTGCGCCAAGGCGGCGCCGTCGCCCTCACGACCAATGCCCGGTTGATTGCCCGCGACGGCACTGAACGCCCGATTCGCGGCAGCGCCGCGCCGATCCTCAACCGGAATCGGATCACCGGCGTGGTGCTCGTTTTCCACGATATGAGCAAAGAAAAGGAACTGCAGGAAAAATTGATGATTTCCGAAAAACTGGCGGTCATGGGGCGGCTGGTGGGCGATGTCTCTCATGAACTCAACAATCCCCTCGCGATTGTGATCGGCAGAACCGAACTCCTGCTGCGCAACAGTGATGGACAAGCGTCATCGTTCACGGATAAGCTGGAAATCATCTTGCAGAGCGCCCGCCGCTGCAAGACCATTCTGGGCGGTCTGCTCGGCTATAGCAGCACCATCGGCAAACCAACCGGTGTCGTCGCGCTGGACGCGCTGATTCGGGAGGCGGTGGCGGCCGTTGCTCAGCAATATGACATGAGCGGTATTGCCGTGGATGTCAATTGCAATGTGCCGGCCGACAGCGCGGTCCCCGGCGCCAAAGACGCCCTGCTCTCGGTCTTCATCAATCTTATCCGCAATGCGCGGCAGGCGATGACCGGACCGGGCCGGCTGAGCATCACCGTGGCACCGGAAGCTGAGAGCCGCCTGCGCATCGCCATTCGCGACACCGGCATCGGCATCGGCAAAGAGAAGTTGGCAACCATGTTTCAGCCATTCCGCTCCGGCTGGCAGGGTGGTGACGGCACCGGGCTCGGCCTCGCCACCAGCCTGGGTATCATTGAAACACACGGCGGCCGCCTGTGGGTTGAAAGCGACGGCGAGGGGCGCGGCGCCCAATTTACGATCCTGCTGCCGTCTCGCAAGCGCAACGACGATGGGGAACCCCATCACACCGCCAACCCTGCGGAGCAATAGCAGATGACCACACCAGCCGCGAAACCGACGATACTCATCATCGATGATGAACCGGACCTGCGGGAACTGATAAGAGACGTCCTGGCCGACCAAGGATGTCGGGTCTTCTGTGCCGCCAACGGCCCCGACGGCATTGTGCTCAATGAGCAGGAGAATCCGGACGTGATTATTCTGGACCTGCGCATGCCCGGCATGGATGGCATTACGACCTTGCGCAACATCCGCCGGTCCGATGACCGGGTCCAGGTTGTCATCCTGACCGGGTTTGCCTCTCCGGATACCATCAGGGACGCGGCCGAACTCCAGGTCAGCGAATACTTGAGCAAGCCGTTTGCCAATAGTGACCTGGTCAGCGTCATCACCACTGCCTATGAATCCTCACTGGCGGAATGGCAAGAATGAAAGAAATCAGCAGACTGATCTATGTGCCTATTCTGCACGCACAGGACGATGCCGGACGCACCGCGGCGCTGCTGCCCAAGGCCGGGACAGCGCCGTTGCGCGTGGGCCGGAGCGGCGCCGCACCGTCGCCGGTCGATGACATGTGGAAGGGCATTGCGGCCAAGCTCGGCGAGCTCAATTTACCCTGGCGGCAGACCCGCATCTTCCAGGACGGCACCCCGGTGTGCGGTAATGAATCGGCACTGGCCGCACGGCTGGCCGAGAGCGGCTGCCCCAATTTCTCGTTGCTCTTGGAGCTGATGCAAGAAGGGGCGACACTGGAGGGCACGGAGGATCTCGATCTACTCATACAGGAATACGACCTGCTCAATAAATTGCTGATGAAAGGCACGGCGGCGCAGCGGCAGGCGGGCCAGGCGCAGTACCAGGAAGCAAGCAAGGCACTGCTGACCTTGAGGGATCAATTCATTTTCAATCGCATTACCAGGACACTGCAGGAAGGAGAAGTGCCGCTGGTGTTCATGGGGGTCATGCACCGCTTGGATAAGCTGCTGGAAAAGGCTTTCCTGGTGTCTTACGTCATTTACCGCCTGCCCTTCCGCAGTGTCGGCACGATCTATAACGCCTGAGGGGCAAGACCATGCGTCGCAAGTCATCGTTGTTGACCGCCGACCCGATCCTGTTTTCGCCTATCTATCTTAATTCGGACAATGTTTCAACAGAGAAGCTGCTCGCGTTTTATCGCTTTGCCAATCTCTTTTTCCCGAAAATGGGCTCCAACCTGGTCAGTATTATCATGGACATGGAGCGGCACGCCGAACGACTCACGGCGAACAGCGCGCCGGAACAACGCCGGAGACTGATCCGCGAGATGCAGGGCGTGTGCATGGACATGCAATGCACACTCACTGATGAAGCGCAGAAGATCATGGAAATTTCGATTCACATCGTGCCCAGCGAAGTGCTGGAACGGGCGCAACAGGGGCGCAGTGATTTGGTTGAATATCAAAAACTGAGCGCTGACCTCGATAAATTGGTGGTCAAACTGATTGCCAAGGAAGTCGGCCGACGATTCACCGCCAAAGTCGGGGATTATTTCAAGACCCTGGAACTCGGTAAGCAGGTGCCGTCGTTCGTTACACAATTACTTGAGATGGGCTGGATCAATCGTAAAGGACAGTTGCTGCCCGGCGCCACCATCGATGACTTGCTGACTGGACAATATCGCGAACAATTTGCGCAATTGATGCCCAAGGAAGTCGTTCAGGAGGGTATGCACATCCGTGAGACGATAGCGGCCTGTTTCGCGATCAGCCAGGACTACCAGGGTGATGCCGACGCGTTGATCAAGGACGCCAGGCGGCGTCACGCCCTGCTTGAAATTACACTGCGGGAAACTACCAGGCAATCGTAATTGCCATTGCTTGGCCGGGTGACGGCCGCAGGATTGCGAACCCACGCACCTGTCCAATTTCCTGCCGCTTGCTCGACGACCGAAGTGGTATCGGGAGTTCCGCTTCACGGCTCTGGTCCAGCCCGCCCCAGCGGCACGCACCAAGCCGCGGTCAGCAACAACTGCCTGTCGCGGCGCCCTGCCAGGCCCGGCGGCCGGGATTTTTCCGGCAGTGACCTTGTGATTCCCGGGCTTGCGTTGCATATTGCCAGTCCGCGCGGCCCCCAGCGGGCGACCCGATCGCGCCGGCCCATTAAGCATCAAGCCCGAGTGTTTTATGACCCAACATCTGTCCGCCGCCGAACTGGCACTGCGCGAGGCCGCCTTTGACTACCATCGCAGCCCCAGTCACGGCAAGATCTCAGTCACGCCCACCAAGCCGCTGTCGAACCAGCACGACCTGGCGCTGGCCTACTCGCCCGGCGTGGCCTACCCCTGCCTCGCCATCCAGGCCGATCCGGGGCTGGCGGCGGAATATACCTCACGCGGAAATCTGGTGGGGGTGGTGACCAACGGCACGGCCGTGCTGGGCTTGGGCGACATCGGCCCGCTGGCGGGCAAGCCCGTAATGGAGGGCAAGGGGTGCCTGTTCAAGAAGTTCGCGGGAATCGATGTCTTCGATATCGAGTTGGCCGAGCACGACCCGGACAAGCTGATCGATATCATTGCCGCGCTCGAACCGACGCTGGGCGGTGTCAACCTGGAGGACATCAAGGCCCCGGAGTGCTTCTATATCGAGCGCGAGCTGAGCCGACGCATGAACATCCCGGTGTTCCATGACGATCAGCACGGCACCGCCATCATCTCCAGCGCGGCCCTGCTCAACGGCCTGGAACTGGTCGGCAAGGCCATCGGCAGTGTGAAACTGGCCGTTTCGGGTGCCGGCGCGGCGGCCATCGCCTGCGTGGATGTCATGGTCGGTCTGGGCGTGCGGCGCGAGAACGTGTTCATGGTCGATTCCAAGGGCGTGATCTACGAGGGCCGCCCCGGCGGCTTCGACGAATCCAAGGCCCGCTATGCGCAGGCGACGCCGGCGCGCACCCTGGCCGATGTCGTCCGGGACGCCGACGTCTTCCTGGGCTGCTCCGCCGCCGGGGTACTGACGGTCGATATGGTCAAGACCATGGCCGCGCGGCCCATCATCCTGGCCCTGGCCAACCCCGAGCCCGAGATCCGCCCGGAACTGGCCAAGGCCGCGCGCCCCGACTGCATCATCGCGACCGGCCGCTCGGACTACCCGAATCAGGTCAACAACGTCCTGTGCTTCCCCTACATCTTCCGCGGCGCACTCGACTGCGGCGCCACCAAGATCACGCCCGAGATGAAGCTCGCCTGCGTCTATGAGATCGCAGCATTGGCCAAGCGCGAGACCACCGATGTCGTGGCCGCCGCTTATGCCGGAGAAGATCTGAAATTCGGCCCCGAGTATCTGATCCCCAAGCCGTTCGACACCCGCTTGATCCTGACCATCGCACCCGCCGTGGCACAGGCCGCCGCCGACTCGGGGGTGGCCACCCGCCCCATCGCCGACATGCAGGCCTACCGGGACAGCCTGTCGCTCTTTATCTACCGGACCGGCATCCTCATGCGCCCGGTCTTCAATGTCGCCAAGGCCCTGTCTGACCCCGGAAAGCGCGTTGCCTTTGCCGACGGGGAGGACGAGCGGGCGCTGCGCGCCGCGCAGATGGCGATCGACGGACAGGTCGCCCGGCCCATCCTGATCGGACGCCCGGCCGTGATCAACGCCCGCATCGAGAAGGCCGGGCTGCGGATGCGCCTCGGGGTCGATGTGGAAAACGCCAACCCCCATGAAGACCCGCGCTTCCGCCAGTATTGGACCCATTATCACCAGCGCATGAGCCGCAATGGCGCAACACCCGACGAGGCCAAGGCGGCGGTGCGCCGCTCCAATACCCGCATCGCCGCGCTCATGGTCACGCTCGGCGACGCCGACGCCATGCTCTGCGGCCTGGTGGGCGCCTACGAGGCCCATCTCGAGTGCATCGACAGCATCATCGGGCTGCAACCCGGCGTCAGCAATTACGCGGCCGTCAATGTCCTGATGACCGACCGCGGACCGCTCTTCATCACCGACACCTATGTCAATGAAGACCCCGGTGCGCAACAGTTGGCCGAAATCGCCTGGATGGCC
>Ga0247841_10007821_pt1 | contig 15683 bp, 14 predicted proteins | sample LaCruzMarch2015__2_FD_192410 | JGI IMG/M metagenome (GOLD analysis project Ga0247841, IMG submission 192410) | Freshwater microbial communities from meromictic Lake La Cruz, Castile-La Mancha, Spain - LaCruzMarch2015_18m | ecosystem: Environmental > Aquatic > Freshwater > Lake | place: Spain...
CTGGGAGGGACAATTGAGGTTAATACTCTGGAAGAAAAAGAAAAAATAAAAATTCCCAAAGGCACTCAAAACGGGAAAACACTTCGTCTAAAAGGCAAGGGCATTCCCCATATTCGCGGCTATGGACGCGGTGATCAGATAGTTGAAGTGACTGTACAGATACCTACAAACCTCAGTAATAAGCAGGAAGAACTTTTAAGGGAATTTGAAAAATTGAGTAATGGAGCCAATTGATTCTAAACTCAGATAATAGCTGTTGCAATATAGAAACTAATATGTTCTAAAAACGAAGACGTAAATTTGACTGGAGGAAGAACATGAAAAAAAATAATATCAGGCTTTTGATCACAATATTTGCTCTCTTTCTTTTTTCAGGATGTGTACCGTTGGTTGTTGTTGGCGGAGCGGCTATTGGTGCCGGTACAGGAACTTATTTTTATATCGACGGAGAATTAAAAACCGATTATTATTCTTCTTTTGACAAGGTATGGGGCGCTTGCGAAAAAACAGTAGCTGATATGCGGGGTATTGAGGTTGCGCCAACCAAAGAGATTGCTCAGGGTAAAATTACTACGGTGATTAATGATGAGAAGGTTACCTTCAATATCAAATATAAATCTAAAGACTTCACTACGGTCTCTATTCGCGTTGGATTGTTGGGAAACAAACTTTCTTCCCAGCTTTTGCATGATAAAATTGCCGAGAATCTAGCAAAAAACTAAATATATAAGAATAGGTTGCGACCTGATAACCAAATGAATAAAAAAGTTATCCTGGGTATCCTGATCAGCATCGTCAGCATCGTATTGGTCTATTATTCCGTAAGAGGAATTAATCTTCAGGATGTCTCCAGTGCTCTGAAGAAAATTCAATTTATTTATGTTCTTTTTTTCATCCTTCTTGTAATTTTAATGCAATGGCTGCGTTCGTATCGCTGGGGTGTTATTTTACAACCAATGGAAAAGATCGATCAATTTTCTCTTTTTTCCGTTACCTCTGTGGGCTTTCTGGCTATAGCCTCAATTCCGGCGCGTATCGGTGAACTGGCCCGGCCTTATTTAATCTCTAAAAAAAGCTCAATAAAAATGTCTTCGGCTATGGGAACTATTCTCGTTGAAAGAGTTCTGGATGGCTTTTCCGTACTGACAATTGCTGCTGTTGTAATTTTCTTCATTGAGTTACCTTCGTGGTTGATCATATCCACTTTTTTTGTATTTTCTTTTACAGTGGTAATTTTGTGTTGTATCATGGGGTTAATCTGGCACAGAGAAAAAGCCTTAAATATTATTAATAAAATCCTCAGAAAATTTCACGGAAAATTTGCCCATAAGATAGATGAATTGATCCATCATTTTATCGATGGCTTTCAGGTTATTACTAATATTAGAATTCTATTATATTTATTTTTTCTTTCAGCTTTAGTTTGGCTTGTGGATGTACTGGCAATTTATATGTTGCTTGTAGCTTTTGGCTTTAACTTACCGGCAATAGCATCATTCGTTGTAATGATTTTTCTCATCGTGGGCATAGCTATTCCCACAGCGCCTGGTTATATTGGTACTTGGCATCTGGCCTGTGTTCGGGGCGTAATGCTTTTTGGTTTAGCTGAAGCTGAAGCGCTTTCTTTTGCGGTTGTTTACCATTTTTTATCCATGGTGATTGTGCTTGTGCTCGGAGTAATATTTCTGCCTTTCAACAAATTTTCCATTTCCGATATGAAAAGCCGGTTGAATTATAATAAAGAAGATTAATTCTCATCCTTTGTCACAACTTTGAGGCTCTTAATTTTCTTATGCAGATTACTGCGCTCCAGTCCAATTGCTTCCGCTGTTCGAGAAATATTGCCTTCATTTTCTTCTAATTTCTTGATGATAAATTGACGTTCAAAATCCATCCGGGCATCTTTTAACAAGTCTGGAGATAAAACTACCGCATCCTCCGGCAACACTCCATTTTCTATTTTAGCATTGAGCAGCGGAATATCTTTAGCCGTGATTTCGTTGGATGGTGTTAGAATAATAAGCCTTTCAATAATATTTTTTAATTCGCGCACATTACCCGGCCAATCATGTTTGATCAGCAAAGCCAGGGCATCATTCGTTAAAACTTTTTGTGTTTGCCCTTCCTTGGCCGCGAAATCGAGTAAAAATCGTTCCGCCAAAAGCTTTATGTCGTCCTTTCTTTCTCGCAATGTCGGAACACGCAGTGGTATTACATGCAAACGATAATAAAGATCCTGCCGGAAATGCCCTACTTCCACTTCCTTTTCCAGATCTTTATTTGTCGCTGCTATTACTCTTACGTCCATATCAATCAGCTTATTGCCACCGACACGTTCAAACTTCTTTTCCTGCAGGATCCTCAGAATCTTCGCCTGCGCCTTCAGGCTCATATCAGCTACTTCATCCAGAAACATTGTTCCTTCATGGGCCAGGTCGAATTTACCACGCTTCTTCTCCGTCGCCCCGGTGAAGGCTCCTTTTTCATGACCAAACAATTCGCTTTCAATAAGCTCCTCAGGTATCGCCGCACAGTTGACTTCAACAATCGGTTTATGTGATCTTCGGCTCAGGTGATGGATCGAACGGGCCACCAATTCCTTGCCCGTGCCGTTTTCTCCCATAACCAGTATCCACGCGTTTGTCGGAGCAACAATGCCGATCTTTTCTTTGAGGTCTGCTATTATCAGGCTGTTGCCCGTGAGTTCATATTCATGAGCAACCTTTTGCTTTAATAAAATATTTTCTTCTTCCAGGCGCACGACATTAAGAGCGTTATTAATAATTATGATAACTTTGTCCAGAGAAAGGGGCTTCTCTATAAAATCAAACGCGCCTAATTTTGTCGATCTCACCGCGGTTTCAATTGTACCGTGACCGGACATCATGATTACCAGAACATTGGGATGGGCTGTTTTAATAGCTTTGAGCGTTTCCAGACCATCTATTCCCGGCAGCCAAATATCAAGCAACACAAGCTGGGGCATTTCTTCATCAACGACTTTAATTGCTTCTTCGCCGCTGCCGGCCACCAGAACCTGATAACCTTCATCTTTCAAAATTGCCTTTAAGGATTGGCAAATGCTTACTTCATCATCAACTACAAGAATCGTATCATTCATAATTATTATTCATCCGTTTATTTTCAATATTATAACATATATTTTACACTTCGGGAACCGGTAGCTGAAAAGATACTATCGTTCCCGTTGGTATGTTGTCGGCAACACTAACCTGACCATGATGATCAAAAATGATCGATCTGACTATGGCCAACCCCAAGCCTGTACCAGATTTCTTAGTTGAAAAATACGGCTCAAACATTTTTCTTTTATCACTGGAGGGAACTCCCTCTCCATTATCAGAAACAATTACACTGGCCAGGCGCTGGGCTTCTTCATAACTTACAGCAATATTTATCTGCCCTTCTTTTTTAATCGCGGTAACAGCATTGTCCAGCAAATTAACCATAACTCTGTTTATTTGCTCGGCATCAATATTGAGTTTTGGCAATCCCGCGGCAGACTTAAATTCGAAAACAATATCCTTATGAGCATTTTGAAAGAGTAAAACAGAATCGGCAACTACTGAATTCAGATCATTGAGTGTTGGCGTGGTCACAGGCATCCGCGCGTAACGGGAAAACTCGTTGACCAGATTTTTTAACACTTCCACCTGATCAATTATAGTTTGCGTGCACTCTTTAAAAACCGACCCTTCTTCACCTAGCTTGTCCCCGTATTTTCTCTGTAATCTTTGCGCGGAAAGCTGAACCGGCGTAAGCGGATTCTTTATTTCATGGGCCATACGCCTGGCAACTTCACGCCATGCCGCCGCACGCTCGGCCTTTTGTAACTGAGTTAAATCTTCGAACACGACCACGCCACCGAAATCATTACCCTCCTCATCCCGGATCGCTGTAATCGTCACCAGAACATTAATAGCCCTATCCCTAATCATCAATTCCAACTGCTTTTCTATCGAACTCTCATTGCTTTCTTTCATTTCCTGTAAAAATTCATCCAAAAGAGCCAGCTGATCGGACATGATTAAATTGCGGTAGTTTTTATTGAGAATCTTATCCGCCTTGATCTGAAGCATTTTTTCCGCGGCGCTATTAATTGTGGTGATTATTCCACTTCTATCCACGGATATGACACCAGCAGAGACGTTGCGCAGAACCGTTTCCATATATTTGCGCCGCTGATCCAAACTCATATTGGCTTCTTCCAAACCAGTTTTGCTTTTCTTTAAATCAGTGGTCATTTGATTAAATGATTTCACCAAAAGACCTATTTCATCGTCAGCTTCAATGTCAATACGAGTATCTAAATCTCCCTTGGTTATTCTGTTAGTAGCCTGGGCAAGATCCTGAATAGGATCCGTGATTGCTTTGGCCAGCGAGAGCCCAAACCACGTCGCCAGAAAAATAATTAGTAAAGTTACGATGGATAACGTAATTATGTAATTTAGTTTAATAGGTGTTTTCAGAAGTTTGATCTGGCCATACTGCTCCGACGAATCAGCAATACTTCTGAGCTTATCTACAAAACCTTTAGGAATACTGTAGCTTACGGAAACACGACCGATTACTTCCGTAGGTACCGCATAAGAAAAAACAGGCACGACACCAAAAACCGCATCCCCGTTATTGGTTGACTGAACCGTGGACACCTCTTTGCCGGAATAAATATCTTCCAGCATTTTAGGTTCAAGTTTTAACAAAACAAGTCCCGCGCTTTCGGCATCGGAAAACAACATATTCTCTTTTTGGAAATCAAAATAAATCTCAACCTTGCCAACTTTATAATTCTTTTGCCGCTGGGCAACAATATTTTTCAGATACTCAACTCTGTCGCGCTCATAAAGACGATTTTTAGTAATATCCGCACTGATTTGATGGGCATTGTGCTTTGCTTGTTCCGCCATTTGCTGGTAATAAACCTGAGCCACTTCCAACGACCGGTTCAAGGCATCGCCAATCTTAATGTTGAACCAGAACTCCATGCTGTAAGAAAGAAAATTAATGGCAAACAAAAAAAGTAATATTGTCGGTACAAGCGATAAGCCGACAAAAGCAGCTACCAGTTTTGTCCTTAACTTGGAACCGATAATGCCCCGGCGACGCTCATAAAACAGCTTGACTATATTCCGGACAATCAGGAAAAACAGGAGAATTATCAGGATGACATTAATACTGGTGAGACCATAAACGAGGATATTTGTCGATATGGATACTTCATCTCTTTGGGCGATTCGGCTGGCAATTAAGGTGAAAGCAATAGCAATTAAGCCTACAACTATCATCGTGATACGTTCACGGCGTCGCTTTCTTAATTCTTGTTCATCAATGTAAATATTTTGTGGTTTATTTTTCATTTTTAATCAGCTTAATAAATAAAATTTCGCTAACGGGAAATGATAGACTTTCAATAAATAAATTCCTTCTTGTACCAGGCCGTTTCAAAGTCCCAGAAAGAAACAAAGAAAAAAACATATTCCATATATAAGGGCAGGCGAACCTTATCTATTTTAACTCTCATTTTTAAATAATATTGGTTTCCTTTCACCAGTGCGGTAAGAGGTGATGCAATAATCCCATTGAAATCGGCCATTGCCTTCTGAGCACTTTCAAAATCAGGCAAAATAACGGGCTCAAGATCACCATTGGTATAAATGCTGAACGTTTTTTTGAGGTTGTCATATTTGATGGTACGTTTAATTTCTTTACTGATTATTGTTTTATTCCACATAAGCGACCGAGTCTGACAAACATCAAGTTGAAGTGTGAATACCGTGGGAACTCCGGCTAAAATGGCTGATTCCATCTCGGTTTTAAAACAATCGCCGCATCGTGCGTATAACAGTACATTTTCCGAATTATTACTAATTAAAATATCGGCAATTGTAGGTTGAACTGCCTGCCCCTGTGACGGTAAACATAACAAAGCGAAAAAAACAAACAGGAAAATGTTCACTCGCTCGACAAAAATCTTTTTCATTATTAAATGCCCCTCAATCCAAGCCCAATGTATAGTATGTGAAATATTTCAATTAGCTATACTAGGTAACATAAAGACAAAAATCAAGGTTAATTTATGTTTCGGGTAATATTACTGAAAAGGTAACATGCTTTAGATTTGAACAGCGTCAAGTATCCGAAATGACGGAATATTTAAAGAGGTGAGTTTATGTTTTTCTTCTTCTTTATTGTCGCAACTGATGATTTCCCAACAATCCTGCTTACGCATAAGTTCTTTAAGTAGAATGTTATTCAATCTATGACCGGATTTGTAAGCAACAAAATGACCGATTATCGGCATTCCCAGTAAAAACAAATCACCAATCGCGTCTAAAATTTTGTGTTTGACAAATTCATCAGGCATTCGCAAACCGTCTTTATTGATGATTTTTTCATCATCCAATATAATGACGTTATCCAACGATCCGCCCAACCCCAAGCCTTTTGCCTGCAAATATTCAACTTCTCTCAAAAAACCAAATGTCCTCGCGGAGCATATTTCTTTTTCATATTTCTCATCTGAAAAATCCAGACTATATGATTGCCTGCCGATAGCACGATGTTTAAAATCTATTTCATAAGTAATTTTAAATTCCGTGGCAGGCAGTAAATCTGCACTTCCGCCACCATCTTTCACTGAAACAGGTTTCTTAATCACCAGGAGTTTTTTTGTTTTTCCCTGCATATGCGTGCCTACTTCTTTCAGCATATTAACAAAAGGTAGCGCGCTGCCATCCATAATGGGAATTTCAAAAGAATCAAGTTCAATGACCGCATTATCCAATCCCATACCACTGAAAGCGGAAAGAATATGCTCAACTGTGGATACAGTAGCGCCATTTAAACCCAGTGTAGTTGCCAATGTTGTATCTGATACTGTATTATAATTGGCAGGGATTGGTAAAGCATCGGGAATATCTTTGCGAACAAACACAATACCGGCATCCGCAGGCGCTGGTTTAATTTTCATATTAACTTTACGTCCAGTATGCAAACCTACACTGGAGCAAATTATTTCTTTTTTTATTGTACGCTGTAAATGCATTAATTACCTTAAATGGAAAGATGAAATTCTTTTAAGCAATAACTATACCATATCAATTGCTTTTTCTTTTTTAAATATAAGTACATACAACAACTACTCTTTCATCGCATATCAGTTTTATTTCGACTAAATATTTTTGTCTGTATGTGTTGAAAATGCCACTGTTGATTAACTGAAAATAGAAGGTATCTATTTACAAAAGCGTTCCTTTTCGCTATATATACAGCCGCAGTAATTCTGGCGATACATACCCAGTTCCTTGGAAATTTTTATACCCTCATCCCAGCCAATACGAAAGTCCTGATAATAAAAAAAAATTCCCAACTGCTTACCCAAATTCACGCCAATCTCTCTAATCTTTTCGTGTTTCTGGTGCTTACTGTAAAGTAGTGTGGTTGTAAAACCATCATAATTTTCTTTTTGAGCAAGCAAAGCCGTGTACATCAAGCGATCTTGCCAGCAATAATCGCATCTTTCCTTCTCTTTAAAAACCACCTGGCGCAAAAATTCTTCCATTGCATAATCTTCAGCCCAGATGACTGGCAAAAAGGACTTTTCAGCATAATCCATGAGTGTTTGTCTGCGCCTCTGATATTCTTGATAGGGATGAATATTGGGATTATAAAATGCACCGACCACTTCATGCCCGGAAGTTCTCAATTCTTTGAGCGGATAAATCGCACAAGGTCCGCAGCATATGTGCATTAACAGTTTCACAATAAAAGTCGCCCGGAATAACTTGATTTTAAAAGAGGTCCTTTTGCCCGTCTGCGGCCTTCAGGCCAAAATGTTCATAGGCCTTGGCGCTGGCTATTCTTCCCCGTGCAGTCCTCTGCAGATAACCTTCCTGGATCAAATACGGTTCATAGACATCTTCAATAGTTATTTTTTCTTCACCAATCGCCGCGGCTAAACTCTCCACGCCTACCGGTCCGCCATTAAATTTTTCAATCAGAGTTAAGAGCAGCTTCCTGTCCATTTGATCAAAGCCCTTTTGATCAACATCAAAGGCATCCAATGCCGCCCGCGCTATCTTCCCGTCAATAGTTCCATCTGCCTTGACTTCAGCATAATCGCGGACGCGTTTCAGTAAACGGTTAGCAATACGGGGAGTACCACGCGCGCGCCTCGCCAGTTCCTCAGCGCCTTCACCTGCCAGTTTCACTCCTAAAATGGCGGCGGATCTTTTAATAATGATCATCAGTTCTTGCGGAGTATAAAATTCCAGGCGAAAGTGCATACCGAACCGATCGCGCAGTGGCGAAGTAAGCGAACCGGCTCGTGTTGTAGCTCCTACCAGTGTAAACTTTGGAATATCCAGCTTCATGGAGCGCGCCGAAGGCCCTTGACCGATTAAAATATCTATGTGGAAATCTTCCATCGCCGGATATAATATTTCTTCCACAACATGAGAAAGTCTGTGGATTTCGTCGATAAAAAGAATCTCATGTTCCTGCATATTAGTTAAAATCGCTGCCAGGTCTCCCGGCCTCTCAATCACCGGGCCGGACGTAACTTTGATATCCACTCCCATCTCTTTGGCGATAATGTAGGCTAAGGTAGTTTTACCCAACCCCGGCGGACCATAAAGAAGAACATGATCCAGCACACCGCGGCGCTTTTTAGCTGCTTCAATAAATATCGCTAAATTGCTTTTTACCTTCTCCTGCCCGACATAGTCGCTAAACTTCGACGGCCTCAGACTGCCGTCCATAATCAATTCTTCTTCCGCGCAAACCGGATTTATTAAAGGATTTTTTGTCAGTGTTTCCATCTTTAGATTCCCTACCAACTTGGTATTAACCGGCAAGAATTTTCAATGTGTTCTTCAAAAGCTGATCCATCGCCAGTTCCTGCTCGGCTGCCTGTAAGACCTTATCTAACGCATCCTTGGCCACATTGCTTTTATAACCCAAATTAACCAGCGCGGAGAGCGCGTCTTCCTTGACGATCTCAGCGGCTTTTTGCTCTTTATCCGCCGCCGGGATATTCTCCGCTGCCATTTTTTTAATGACTTTTTCCTTTAGTTCAAGAATCAAACGCTCAGCCATTTTTTTACCGACACCCGGAATGCTGACCAGTTTGCCCAGATTGCCGCTGGATATTGCCTGCAGTAAATCGTTTGCCGAAATACCTGATAGAATATTCATGGCTATTTTCGGCCCGATACCGCTTACCGAAATCATCAACTGAAAAAGTTCCCGTTCCTGTAGTGTGTAAAAACCAAATAAGCTTATGGCATCCTGCTTAACATGAGTATGGATATGCAATGTTACCACATGCCCCAAATCAGGAAGTTCATAAAAAGTCGTCAGGGGAATAAAGACGCGATAGCCAACACCTTGCGTATCCACAACAACGTGAGAAATACCTTTATAAGCGATCTTCCCTTTGATTAAGGCAATCATCAGACCGGTTGCTCCTTTAAAAAATTAGCGTGGCAAATGGCGACAGCCAGCGCGTCAGCGGCATCGGCAGGCGGCAGCGTCGGCAGGTTTAAGATAGCTTTAACCATAATCTGTACCTGTCTTTTTTCCGCGCGTCCATAACCCACTACTGCTTTTTTCACTTCCAGCGGAGAATATTCAAAAACCGGTATGCTACTGCTAACACCTGCAAAAATAATTACTCCCCGAACGTGCGCCTGTTTAATCAGGCTCCGAACATTTTTACCGTAAAAAATATTTTCCAGCGCGATTGCCTGCGGACTATTATCAGCGATAACTGCGGAAAGCTGCTGATAGATGGAACTTAATACTGTAGATAAAAGTGAATCTTTTTTTAGCTTGATTTCGCCATGGAGAATATGCCGCAAATAATTGCCTTTTTTATCAATTACACCATAGCCGGTAATATGACTGCCCGGATCAATTCCTAAAATCAGCAATTTTCTTCCCGTAATAATCAGTTGAGTTTCTTAACTTAACTTAACTTTTCCATTACATCATCATCTATATCAAAATTGGCGTAAACATTTTGCACGTCGTCATTATCTTCGAGCTTTTCCATCAACTTCAGCATTTGTTCGGCTTTGTGCGCATCCAATTTCACAGTATTGGAAGGTATCATCCCGATACTGACTTCTAAATGTTTTATCCCCTTTGCGTCAATTGCTTTTTTAACTTTTTCAAATGATGACGGATCAGTAATTACTTCGAATTCGTTGCCATCACTAATAACATCTTCCGCTCCGGCATCCAAAGCCAGTTCCATCAGGGCGTCTTCATCAATGATTTTCCTATCAATAACAATGCTGCCTTTTTTACTAAAAATCCATGCCACGCAACCATTTTCACCAAGGTTTCCTCCGTGCTTGGAAAGTATGTGCCTGATCTCCGCGACAGTTCTATTTTTGTTATCCGTCATGATTTCAACAAGAACCGCCACACCACCCGGACCATAGCCTTCATAGGTGATTTCTTCATAATTGGCAGCACCTTCACCACCACCCAGCCCCTTTTTAATTGCCCGTTCGATATTGTCCTTGGGCATATTTTCCTCTTTGGCCGCCATAATGGCTTGCCTGAGCCGTGAATTGCCTTCAACATCTCCGCCGCCAAGCCTTGCCGCCAGAGTTATTTCCTTGATTATCTTCGTAAATGCTTTGCCACGCTTGGCGTCAATGGCACCTTTTTTTCTCTTTATCGTGCTCCATTTAGAATGACCGGACATGATCTTTCTCCTGTAAATATTTTATGGCAAATCTTGTTTTCGCAATAGCATAAGGCAATATGCTTGTAAAGTTAATTACATCGTTAAACCAGAGACAAGAACTTGTTTATATATGAGTATCAATGGCGAGATTGGCCAATCTGTCCGCATGGCTGTTGTGGCAACGCAGAACGTGCTTAACTTCAATAGTGTCAAAAGAAGTAAGCAGACCGCGTACCTCCGGCATTAATGCTTTTAAATTTTCGTTTTTAACACGATAGGAACCGTTGATCTGATTGGCCAGAAGTTCGGAATCCAGATAAACTTCAAGATTCTTATAACCTTCAGCCAAAGCCCCCTTCAATCCTAAAATCAGTGCTTTATATTCAGCGATGTTATTGGTGCAATGCCCCAGATATTCTTTGCCTTCCCAAAGGACACTTCCTTCCATATCGGTAATGACAGCTCCGGCGCCACCAACACCCGGATTGCCACGACAGGCGCCATCACTGTACAGTCTGCTTAATTTTTTTTCCATAATACTTAGACTTACTTTTCCATGTTTTGAAAATACATTATCCTGTTGCAATTGGGACAACTGAGCAATTCGGTCGTTTTCTGCAATTCATTATAAAGCTGTGGCGGAATACTCATGTGGCAGCCGTTGCATACCTGTTTCCAAACTGAAATGACGCCAACACCATTATTTCTGTTTTTAACCTTTTCGTAACGAGCCAGAATTTCGGCAGACATATCTTTTTTTAAATCAGCGCGCTTCTGTTCCCAACTCACCGCGTCGGCATCAATTGCGTTCAGATCAGTTTCGATCATCTTCTTTTCGGCTTCATATTCTTTTTTGTGCTGATCAAGTATTTCCTCATCTTTTTTTACCAGGGCAGAAAGCTTATCTAATTCCTCCAATATAGAAATTATTTCAGTCTCGATATTGCCGCGCGACGACTCGGCAGTGTCATTTTCCTTGATAATTGCCTGATATTCCTTATTGTTCTTGACCTCCAGAAGCCTGTCCTTGGTTTTTACCATGCCCTCATTAATTTTTTTAATCTTGTTTTCACTTTCAATGTGACGCACTTTGAGTTCATCATACTTACGTTTATTTTGCTCGATTCCATTTTTAAATAAGTGAAACTCCTCATCAAGTTTTGCCAGCTTTTCCGGCAGTTTTATCTTTTTGGTGGAAAAACTAACTAACTGCGAATCACATTCCTGAAGTTCGATTAATAACAATAAATCCTTTTTCAATAATTTTCTCCTTTTTTTGAATAAAAAAAAGCACCTTTCAGGGGTGCTTTTTTATATAGACTGATTTATGGTCTTACTGTCTGTGCCGTTGGATGATAAAGGTCTAATTCCTTTACCGGCAGTCAAAACAATGGATGCAGTATATCTGCTCCTTCGTATAAAAAATATTCTTTTATCTCTCATTATCATTCTTTCGAAATTTGGTGGGCCCACCTGGACTCGAACCAGGGACCTACCGGTTATGAGCCGGTGGCTCTACCAATTGAGCTATAGGCCCTACATTTAAAAAAATTCCCCAAATATCGGCATTAGGTTTGGCTTTGTTATACCCAATCACAGAGCTTGTCAATACTATTTTGCTGCGTGCTTTTTGGAAAGCCTTTTCATTTTTTTCGGCGTTAAAACTTCAACTATTTCCGGCTCATTAATAAATGTTTCAATTAAATCCAGCGGCGCCCCTTCTTCTTCTCCAAATGCCCCCAGGCGATCACTAATGCCAAAACGCATCCGCAGCACTTTTTCTTCGCGCGGGGTAAGTGTCGATAAAATTTTGCGCGTTTGATCAGCTAAATCCATGCTGATCGTTGCTTCCGAAGGAGACATGATTTTCTTATCTTCGATAAAGTCACCCAGGTGACTGTCTTCCTCTTCACCAATAGGCGTTTCCAGCGATATCGGTTCCTTGGCAATTTTTAGAACTTTTCTGACTTTCTCCAACGGATATTCCATTTTATTGGCAATTTCTTCGGGAGTCGGCTCCCGACCTAACTCCTGCACAAGGTAACGGGAAGTACGAATCAGTTTATTGATTGTCTCAATCATGTGAACCGGAATTCGAATTGTCCGCGCCTGATCGGCTATAGCTCGAGTGATTGCCTGCCGAATCCACCATGTGGCGTAAGTAGAAAATTTATATCCACGCTGATACTCAAATTTATCCACAGCCTTCATCAAACCGATATTGCCTTCTTGAATCAAATCCAGAAACTGCAAACCACGATTTGTGTATTTCTTGGCAATACTCACAACCAACCGCAGATTTGCTTCCACCAGTTTCCTTTTTGCTATTTCCGCTTTTACTTGACCTTCTTCAATAGACTCAACAATGGTTTTCAAAGAAGCCGCAGGTATTTCCACTTCCTTCGTGATATGCTTTATCTTTTTTTGCGCCTCAGCAATGGCAGTTTGACTCTTATGAAGAACATCGATAGAAACACGCGCTTCCTTGGCGGCACGCTTTTCGTCTTGTTTTGATTTCTTCATTTTTACCCAGACTTTCTCCAATTGCGCAAGAGTTAAGCCTGTTTCTTTCTTATATTGATTAATAATTCTTTCGGCTCTTTCAATTTCGTCAGTGTAAAATCGCAGGCGAGCGACGAAACGATGCATCTGCTTTTTGCTGAAACGTATTTTCCGGCAAAGGGTGATGATGTTTTTAGTATTTTTTTCTAATTCGTTCGTCAACAGTTCGCTCTTTGGGTGACTAATAGTTTTGGATTTGAGTTTTTCGCGCAATACTTGGTTGCGGTCGTCAAATAGCCTGATTCTATCAATAAGTTTTAAAACTCTTTCTTTATGTTCATCTTCCTCCATGACTCCTTCCTGATCTTCAATGCTGTCCACTACACTCTTGATTCTAATTTCGCCGGTGAGTAGTTTTTCGCTGATATTGAAGACCTCTTTAATCGAAACAGATAAGCGAAAGATAGCCCACATAGTTTCGCGCGCTCCCTGTTCAATTTCCTTGGCTATTTCCACTTCACCTTCGCGACTTAAAAGCGAGACTGATCCCATTTCCCGCAAATACATTTTCACCGGATCGCCGGTTTTTCCCACACCGGGTACAAGCGAGAGCACCTCCGAAAATTTCACCGGGACTGCTTCCTCCGCTGCTTTCTTCACCAAAAGTTTGTCCCCTTGTTCAGTATCAATGATGTCAATATTCTTTTCTCCAAAGAGCATAATAATATCATCGATCTGATCGGAAGAAGTCACATCCGACGGCAGCATATCGTTGACGTCGTCATAAGTTAAAAAACCTTTTTCTTCGCCCAATAAAATTAATTTCTTAAACTCATCGGATTGTATTTCTTTCGCCATTTGGCATCTCCCTGAATATTTTATTTGTGAAACTCCAATTATAATGAAACTCAGATATTACAAACGCAATACAGTAATATCTGTCAGTTGAATTATCCCACGTGCGTAGCTAAGTGGGGCTAAGTTGTAATGAGACCCAAGCTTCAGAAACAAAGTGCACTGAAGCTTGTAGGTCGAATTATCCAGCTCTGCTTAGGGTATGAACCCAAAAGATTGCTTTGTGGCTCATACCCGTGATTTGTGAATCCCGCTCAGCCGTTTATCTATCGTAATTCCCGCTCTTTTGTTATTAACTCTTTTTTCTCATAAAGAAGATTACTTAAAGTCTCTTCATTGCCACTTTCCTGAGCATGCGCCAGCTTTAACTTTAGTTGACGATGCTGATCCTTATACCATTTTTCTTTAATTCTTCTTACATTATCAGTAAAGTTTTTTTCCACCATCGTGTCATCTGTCTGTGGCGCCTCCATAATTAATTTATGTATCTTTTCCCGCAAAGGCCTGTCATCGTCCGCAGACAAAATAACATTTATATCTACAAACCCTAACAGCTTATAGGCCTCAACAATCTTTTCTCCCAGATGTTTCAACTCCGGATGCAGAAAAAAATCTAATACCTTTTCACTTTCCACATAAGTTGTTTTCTGCGGATACTCCAAAAGCAGCCTGATTAGGTGCACCTCTACCGGATCAATGTGAGCATCAATCGTTTTCTTTTGGCTGCCCCCCTTAGGTTTAAGCTGAACATCTTTTTTATGGATCTCCTTTTTCAGTAGCTCTTGAGGAATACCCAATTTTTCTGCTACACGTTTGATAAAAAGGTTCCTTTCAATTTCATCGCCAATTTTGCCGATGAATTCCGTCGCGTTTTTAACCACATCCCGGTTTTCCTCAAATGTCTTACCATTGCCCAAAACATTTTCAATATAATAATCGCTTATCGCCGGAGCAAATTTAATAAGTCCATCAAGTTTCTCTTTACCGTATTTTTTCACATAATCATCAGGGTCACAGCCTTCCGGCAGGATTAACGCCTTCGCGTGCATGTTCATACTTAGAAACAGTTCCAGACTGCGATCGAGAGCTTTTTTCCCCGCTTCATCCGGATCAAAAAGAGCAACGACATTCAGTGTATAACGGCGTAAAAGTTCCAGGTGCTCTCGAGTCAGCGCGGTACCTAGCGTGGCGACTACATTGCGGATACCCGCGTTCCATAGAGAAATCAAATCTAAATAACCTTCGACAATAAGCGCAAAACCCTGCTTGCGTATTTCCTCTTTCGCCTTATTTAAGCCATATAAATTTTTTCCCTTGACATAAACAGGCGATTCCGGCGAGTTTAAATATTTCGGCTCGCCTTTTTCCATAACCCTGCCGCCAAATGCCACTATTTCACCAAAGACATTTTCTATAGGAAATATCAGGCGGCCGCGAAACCGGTCATAAAAGCTTCCCTCTTTGCCGGGAACTATCAGACCTGCCTGCTCGGCTAATTTCAAGGATGAACTACTAGCTTCAATATAATCTGTCAAAGAACGCCAGGTATCCGGCGCGAAACCCAATCGGAAATGTTTTATGGCTTCCTCCGAAATACCTCTGATTT
>Ga0247841_10007822_pt1 | contig 15680 bp, 18 predicted proteins | sample LaCruzMarch2015__2_FD_192410 | JGI IMG/M metagenome (GOLD analysis project Ga0247841, IMG submission 192410) | Freshwater microbial communities from meromictic Lake La Cruz, Castile-La Mancha, Spain - LaCruzMarch2015_18m | ecosystem: Environmental > Aquatic > Freshwater > Lake | place: Spain...
GGCATCACCCGCATCAGGTCTTCGATCGGGACCTCCGGGTTGTCAAGGAACAGATCCACTGCCCGACAGACTTCACGGAGGTTGTGCGGCGGCATCCGGGTTGTCATGCCGACCGCGATACCGTCCGTGCCGTTGACCAGCAGGTTCGGGATCTTTGCCGGGAGAACGACGGGTTCTTCGAGCGATTCATCATAATTCGGGATGAAGTTGACCGTCTCTTTCTCGAGATCCTTTAAGAGTTCTTCCGCATACGGCATGAGTTTGACTTCGGTGTACCGGCTTGCGGCAGCAGTGTCGCCATCCACGGAACCGAAGTTCCCCTGACCGTGGACGAGCATCGCACGGTATGAGAAAGGTTGTGCCATCTTGACGATTGTATCATAGATGGATGAGTCACCATGCGGGTGGAATTTACCCATCACTTCACCGACCACCCTCGCGCTCTTCTTTGTGGGCTTGTCGCTCGTATTGCCCATCTCCCACATCGCAAAGAGCGACCGGCGGTGAACGGGTTTCAATCCGTCCCGGACATCCGGGATCGCCCGTCCGATGATCACGCTCATCGCGTAGTTGATATACGAGGTTTTCATCTCATGGGCGATGCTGATCGGTTCCACGCGGTGGGTAATCTTTCCGTCTTCTTCGGGCGTTACCTCTTCAGATGTCAAGGTTCGTCACCTCTTTTGCATGACGCCGGATGAAATCTTTCCGTGCATCGACATCTTTACCCATCAGCGTCTTGAACATCTCGTTTGCCTCCATCGCATCCTCAATTTTCACCTGCAAAAAGATACGGTGTTCCGGGTTCATGGTCGTGTCCCAGAGTTGCTGGGCGTTCATCTCACCAAGACCCTTGTACCGCTGGACGGAAACCCCTTTGTCGCCCATCGTGGCAGTGATGCGCTTCATCTCCTCTTCTTTAAAGGCATACCGCTCATCCTTCCCTTTCGCGATCCGGAAGAGCGGGGGTTGTGCGATATACACGTACCCCATCTCGATGAGCTTTAACATATACCGGTAGAAGAAGGTCAACAGCAGTGTCCGGATATGGGCACCATCGACATCCGCATCGGTCATGATCACAATGTGGTGGTAGCGTGCCCGTTCGGCATCGAACTTGTCCCCGACATTGGTACCGATCGCGGAGATGAGGGTCTGGATTTCTGCGTTCTTTAAAATCTGGTGCTCGACCGCTTTCTCGACGTTTAGGATCTTTCCTCTCAAGGGGAGGATTGCCTGGAACTTCCGGTCCCGTCCCTGCTTTGCGCTGCCGCCAGCAGAATCCCCTTCCACGATATAGATCTCGCTCTTTGCCGGGTCCCGTTCCGAGCAGTCGGCAAGTTTGCCGGGAAGCCCGGAACTCTCAAGCGAACTCTTGCGCCGTGCCGTCTCCCGCGCGTTTCGTGCTGCTTCGCGGGCTTTGGCTGCCGAGATCGCTTTTTCAACGATGCTCTGGAGCACTTTCGGGTTCTCGTCAAAATATTCGGAGAGTGCGGAATACACAAGCGAGTCCACGATGCCCCGTACGTTGCTGTTCCCGAGCCGCATCTTGGTCTGACCCTCAAACTGGGGGTTCGCCATCTTCACTGAGATGACGGTCGTAAGCCCTTCCCGGACGTCCTCCCCCCGGAGAGCGAGGGTGGCATTCTCTTTTATGATGCCGTTTCGTTTTGCGATGGTATTTATTGCGCGGGTGATCGCTGTGCGGAACCCTTCAAGATGCGTGCCGCCCTCGCGGGTATTGACACTGTTGACGTACGAGTAGATCTTCTCATCGTAGCCGGTCGTGTACTGGAGAGCGAGTTCCACTTCGACCTTGTTCTCGGGATCCTTTCTGGAAATATCTATCGGTACCGGGTGAATGCTCTCGATGCCTTCATTTAAGTATTTCACGAATTCCGAGAGTCCTCCGGAACAGTACGAGGCACAGTCCCCGCTCCGTTCGTCCGCGATGCGAATGGTGAGCCCGGCGTTTAAGAACGCGAGCTCGCGGAGCCGGTGGGCAAGGAGATCGTAATCGAATTTTGTCGTCTCGAAGATCGTCCCATCCGGTAAAAACTGAATGCGCGTTCCGGTGATCTGTTTTGCAAACTGCACAAGGAATCTCCGGCGGTCTTCCCGTTCGATCTCTGCGGGCGTGAGCACCGGAAGGTCAAGACAGGTCTGGGCAGTCGGGCTTGCCGGAATTCCGGAGCTGGTCGGAATCACGGGAGTCGTTATACCCGGTGCGGAAGGAGCCGGGGATAGTACCGGGTTCGCGGGCTGAACTGGACTTGCGGAACCTGCCGGAACCGTTGGGGCAGCCGGTGCTGCGGGACTCATCGGTTGCGCTGCTGGCGGTTGGTTTGCGGATGGGGATGCACCGGGGGTACGGAAGAAATGTGCCGGTGCTCCGTACCACAACTGGTAGCGGGCAAGCATCTCATCCAGCGTCTCTTCGCGGGAAGTGAGGGGACCCTGCGGTTTGCCCTGCATAAAGCGCATGTCGTAGAGGTTCCCGTCACGGAAGACCCGTGCGAAGAGCGTGGTGGACAGGGCATTGACGACCGAAACGCCAACGCCGTGCAAACCTCCGGAGACCTGGTAGGTCTCCTTATCGAATTTTCCTCCGGCATGCAGCACCGTGAGCACGACTTCAAGCGCGCTCTTCCCGTTCTTCTCCATCCGGTCGACCGGGATGCCACGCCCGTTGTCATCGACCGAGAGCGAACCGTCATTTTTAATCACCACGGAGATGAGCGTACAGAAACCCGCGAGCGCTTCATCGATCGAGTTGTCCACAACTTCATAGACAAGGTGGTGCAATCCGCGGGTGTCGGTACTCCCGATGTACATAGCGGGACGTTCGCGAACCGGTGTAAGACCCTCAAGAACGGTAATATGTGATGCATCGTACGTCTCAGTCAAAGAAAACCTCCTCCGAAAAAACAACGCAGAAATTTAGAGAAAATTATCACAATTACTATGGGTCTTTTCATGACTTAAATGATCGGAGTGGAAACCGGCTGTACATTTAAAAGGAAGCATCCATTTACCGGAACCTTCCGATCTCTCGCATCGCTGATGCCGAGTTCATGGTCGATCGCAACGACAAGCCGGTTGATGACCGCGATCACATCACGGGCATCCTCCTTGTCCATGGAGCCGGGCTGGTGCCAGATCACCTTTTTCTTTAACAGCGTGGTGAGTTTCTCGACTGGCGTCCCTTTGAATTTTTCCGGCAGCACCATCCCTCCCACATGATCCCCGGCACCGAACCATGCCTGAGATGGTGGCAGCGCAAAATGTTGTGCGATAAGGACGATGTTCGTTACAAATCCATGCCCGAACGTGTTCTCCATGATCTCATGATGGTGACAAGAGCTAAAAAATGCACTGTTTAAAAAATGCGGATTGCAGTCAACCAGATCGTCACCGGAACGGTAATAATAAAAATCATGGAGATGCCTAAAATCACCCATTCAACCTGTCGCAAAGGTTTCTTTACAACAAAGAGGTAACTTTCCCTGCCATACCCCCGGCAGAGCATACTCGTGTACACCCGCTCCCCCTGCTCGTACGAACGTATGAACATCGTACCTACGGTATAGCCAATCTGCCTGAGCCGGTAGCGGTACGGGAGATGGCGATCAAACGCATCAAAGCATTTGGTCTTTAATGTCTCGTTGACCTTGCGGAACATGTAGGCAAAGACAAACAGGTACCGGATCATCATACCCAGTGCAAGGGCAAACTCTGCGGGCAGTCCCATCCGTGCTGCCCCTTCGAGCATATCGTGAATCTTCGTTGTTGACGAGAGCAGAATGATAAACGAGATGCAGATAATAAATTTGACCAGTAGTATAAAGGCAAACTCGATCGATTCGACATAGATGTTTATGCCCAGTGGCAGGCTTAAAAAGACATGATACTCGGTGTAGTACTTGTTCTTTAAAAAGACCTGGAAGAAGATGATCATGCCCCAGAGCGGGACAATTGTCATCACGCGTCTTGCATAGATAACCGGTGATAACCGGGAGCAGCACCAGAGAACCAGAAAAAATACAAAGAAGATAGCTCCTACCGTATAGACCATGGCGGAATAGGGCACGGCAACCAGCGCAATGATCGCGGCAAATGCAATGACAATCTTCACGCGGGCATCCAGCCGGTGGATTACGCTGTCACGATACGCATCGCGTTCAATCTGGAACAGCTCTTCAATCATGATCGTTTGCCAAAAGCGCGAAGCAGGGACTCTTCTGCATCCGCATAGGTATATGCCATCGATACCTCCACACCGTTCTCTTTGAGCGTCGATAAAAGTTTGGGAATGACCGGTACATCGAGCCGCACGGATTTGAGCATCTCAGGCTGCATGAAGATCTCGTTGACTGATCCGCCCGCCACTATCCGTCCCTTGTCCATTACATAGATGTAATCCGCTATTTCAGGAACGAGTGCAACATCATGAGTGGAAAAGATGACCGTCATGCCGTATTTTGTTGAGAGGGAGTTGATGAACCGGTTGAGATCGGTGACACCCCGTGGATCAAGACCAGCTGTTGGTTCATCGAGAACGAGCACCTCCGGTTCCATTGCAATTACCCCGGCAATTGCAACACGTTTTTTTTCGCCCCCGCTCAAATGGTGCGGTACCCGGCTCGCCAGGTGCTCGATTCCTACCACCTTCAAGGCTTCGTGAACACGGTGGTGGATCGTTTCAGGATCAAGCCCCAGGTTGGTGGGACCAAATGCTACATCCTGCTCAACTGTGGGAGAGAATATCTGGTCATCGGGATTCTGGAAGACAATGCCCACAAATTTCCTGATCTCCCGGCTGTTCTGTTTTGTGATTGGTTCACCGCGGACCAAAATGGAGCCGGACGTTGGTTTGAAGATACCGTTGAAGTGTTTGAAAAGCGTGCTTTTTCCTGCACCATTTGATCCGATCACCGCGATGCGGGCGTTTCTCGGGGCGATAAAATTGATCTTGTCCAGTGCCGTGACCTTGCCGGGATAGACATAACAGAGATCACGGGTCTCGATAAGGTGCATGAGTATAGAAAGTAGGCTGAAAAAAGGTAAAGTCCTATGGGTTTTATTTTGCCGGTTTGACCGCAAACTTAATCGCGCAGGCAAGCCCGAGCACGACTAGGAACGCGAGAATTGTCCCGCCAATTATTGCGATCGAACCACCCATAGTTCCCATGGATTCACCCAGCGAGTAGTCAGGCATTGGTGCAGTGTACGAGAACTTTCCGGTCATGTCTTCTTTAATTTCTGCATCCGGGGGTGTTGCGCCGGTCAGTTGCTTTTGTCCCTGCACGACCAGTGCGGTGCTCTCCAGACCATCCGGATCCCCGGATGCCATGAAAACGGCAATAACCCCTATGAGCAGGGCAACGATAATACCTGCGATAATGAATGTCTTATTGTCCATCATGCTGCTTACCTCCCCGTTACTGTGTTAACCCCGAGATCCACAAGATCCGGTCTGGCGGTAGTGATCAGGTAGATCGCTGCTACAGTTACAACTCCTTCGATCACACCGATGATTGCATGGTAGATGCCCATGGCGAGCAACCCTTCGGTGAGCGGGAAAGTGCCGGCAAAGAACATTTCAACCGCACAGGCGCATGCCGGGATTACGCACGCCAGCCATGCAGCAACGAACGCAGCGATGGGCATGCTCTTTGTCACTCCTTTCAGTCCCTTGAATGTATAGAACCCGACAAAGCCGCCAATTACACCCATGTTGATGATGTTGACGCCCAAGGTTGTGATCCCGCCGTCCCCGAACAGGATAGCCTGCACAATCAGTACCATCGTGAGGATGAAGACTGCGGCAAACGGAGATCCAAGGATGATCGCTGCAAGTGCCCCGCCCACGAGATGTCCGCTCGTCCCCATCGAGACTGGGAGGTTGAAGGACTGGAGAGCGAAGATGCCTGCTGCAAGAACTGCAACGAGAGGGAGTTTCTCTTCGTTCATCTCATTCTTTGCCCACTTGAGGGCAAGTGCGATAAATACCAGGGCGATGATCCAATAGATGCCGCCTTGCCAGATGGGAATGAATGCGTCAGGAATATGCATATGGTTGCTCCAGATTATTACAATTTATTACGTATGTAGCACCCGTTGGTTTTAATATGTTTTTATTTGTTATCCAGTCGAATGAAAAAATAACATTATCAGAAATCTGGTACAGCGATGTTCCCATTCGTGCTGGTGAGGGATGATCATGGAGTTGGCACATGAGCCGGTGCCTCACGCAGCCGGATTTTTTTAACCTGAAAATTTTCTGCTATCCTGTTCATATTGTAAATCGCACAATTCTTGCCCATGTGCGGAAACATAGAGCCCATGTGGGATCAAATATATCCGTGAGATCCCATTTCGTATTGTTCCCCCTGAACCGGAGAAAGTCATTATGAATTTTTTGTTTGATGAATGCGGATTTTATCGATGGCGTGACAGGTGCGACCTGAAAGAAATCTGCCACATCATTGGCACTGATACACAGCCGGTTCGTTCGCAAGGTGAGCCCTGATGCCTGGCAGGTGGCAAAAACAATCCCGGCAGCCCAAATGGCAGATTGATCCGAAAGGAGCGGGGAGGGTGGATTTGTCTTTGTTGCCAATACGTTGATGAGTTGCAGGCACCCCTCACGGATCTGCAGGTCCGGATGGAGATCGCAGAAACTGTTGCAGGATTCGACAAGGAACGTGTGTATTTGTTTGACCTCTTCTGAAATAACCGGGTTCGACAACGGAGAATCCATGGAAGTATTCACGTCCGTTTCCACCCTGTGGGGATTTTGCAGGAGTGCACCGAACGGGAGTGCACACGCAGCCGGCGGCACCGGGACTGCGCTTTGAGTGGACGTCGGTACTGGTGTGCCGGGTCTCATTCCGGTAAGCACCGGCTGGGAAGAAGCAGGTACGATACCTGTCGGGACGGTCTTTCGACCGTGTGAAACTGTTGCATGCTTCTGGACTTGTGACTGGCAGATTTGATGAAACACGTCCTTCACAGTCATGGCAGCAGTGGACAGGGAATATGCCCGGGGAAGAATGTCTGATGAACGGAGGTGATAAAAGAACCGAGAGAGTAGGGGAATGATCATCTCATCATCCCATTGACTGTGGTGAGGATTCGTTGCGAGGTCTTCGAGAATGCAGCGTTTCACGAGTGCGGGTGTCCAGCGCCTGAGTGGGGCTTTGTGATTCCGGTACATGGCGTCACAGAATGCTTCAATAATCGCAAGGGCTTCGTTTCGGTTTTTTGAAAAATTCCGGGTCTCTGCATCGAGAAAATCTGAAAAATATTCAGAAAGATAGGTCGCATCCGGACGAATGGGCTCTTCAGGTACATGCACATGATAAAGGATATTTTTGCGCTGCAATACTTTTTTTGATTCTTCTGCGCTGAGCTGGTAGGGCAGGGTACAACTCCCGATGACCGTCCGGTCTTTGAAATTATTCCGTTTGTTTAAGAAGAACTCGATCTTCAGTTCCTTTTCATAAAAAAACCATGCGATACCGTCGTTTTCGTTAAGGGTGAGGAGCTCTTTTACCCCAGACGGGAGACTCAGACTATCGCTCGTGCCATATGAGATCTGGTATGGAGTCATGGGTGTTTGCACATTCTCATCTGGACGTGTGATTTTATAGACTCTGTCCCGCGCGGAATTATCCCCCATCAGAGTATTGATAATCCCGGAAAACAAGATGTGTGTATCATGCCCCAGCTGGTCAAAAAAAAGAAAATGTGTAACCCGGACGCGTTTCTTGATGAGCAGGACTTAAAGGATATTGCCGAATCACAAGAGGCTGTGAGACAGGGACGGGTCTACACTCACGAAGAAGTTGGAAAAATTCTTGGATTCCGATGAAGTATTCTTTGTCTTGGACAGAACCGGCAGAGAAAATGTTGGGTAAATTGCCTGATTCTATTGCCCATAGAATCTACAATAAGGTTGAAGCCATAGCAGATAATCCTTATCGCACGGTAGAAAAGTGTGAAGGGTATTCGTTTTATCATCAACGCATTGGACGATATCGCGCTATTCTTGAAATTGATGATTCTGCATTGCTGGTCACTGTGCATAAAGTTGGTCTTAGAAAGAGAGTGTATGACCGGTAACCGGTCCGGGGTTTTTTCCCATCCCTGAAACGGGCTTTCCATTCATTCTTTGCATACTTTTTTCACCCATCAACACTGAGATCATCGATTTAAACGGGCTTGGCATGCGGTGACATTTGCCGGTTGCCGTGTCTGGAGGTTGTCGCGTACTGTGTCGCAAATGCGACAGAAAGATTGTCCCGGAATCTGTCCTAAGATCCCGGACGATCCCACGGGTTGTACCGTTTCCCGTACCGGTCCGGGTGGTGGTGGTCTTCACAAATTGTGAATCCCTTTGTTCCGTTTACGTGCGGGTGAGTGCGTCGGTATTGACGTAACGTGAACGTCGGAGACCTGTGTTCCGCGTGTGTGCGGGTTGTGTGAAACCTTTTTGCTGGCGTCAACAAGATGGTCTCACACCCGCTTACTCCTGCGAGCTTGCCGGGTTCATCATGGGTTTGTCCTTTAAGGTCAGGCAATATTTCCTTACCTTGACCTCCAAGGATTGAATGATCGGCATATTCTTCTCGTACGAGGTTAAAAAACTACAATATCACGAGTTATACAGCATCACGCGCATACCGCTTTTGGCTCGCGATCCTTAAAATCAGTTTTGTAAGCGCATGTAACCTTAACCGGTTATGCGCCGACCGGGACTCCTAACTTAAGGTTTCATGCGCTGATATTTTCCAGCAATCCGGATCGCCTACCCAGAAGTTCTGCCTGACACACCGGAAGCGGGAACCATCGGGAGCGGTTGATATGAAGACGCCCGGACCGGGCGAGACCCCGCGAGCGCTCGGTCGGGACTGTGCCTGTCGCCAGCCTGGACTCCGGTAGTATATAGGTTAAATTTAATTAGAATGGTAAATTGCGATATATAGGTTAAATTTAAGTAGAATTGAAAATTACGATATACATTGTAAGAGAAGAAGTAAAAATGATAGATAAAAATATATTTCAATATTTTGGAAGTAAGCAAGAACGAATTTACAGAGTTTTACTCAGCAATAAAATACGAAATCCGTCTGGATATAAAATCGCAAAATTAGCAGAGGTAAGTTATCCTTACGTTCATTCAATTTTAGGTGAGCTGGACAGAGGAGGCATTTTAAAAGAGCGGCAAATTTTAGACATTAAAAAATTGTTCAACTATTGGGCTGATCACCGTGGTCCAAATTACCTCAGAGACTATAATATCCAAAATCCCAAAGAAATTTTGAAGAAAGCGCAAATGGATTATGCGTTTACCGGGTATTTTGCAGAAAATCTCATTGGGGGATATTTATTTCCAAGATATTATGAATTTTACATCAAGGACTATGAGTTCGAAAAATGGGATAAATATTTATTAAATTCAGGGTATTTGGGAAAGGGGAATGTAAAAATGTATTGTTCCGATCACCACGTTTTTTTTGAGAAACATAGTGTTGAAGATTGGCCGGTAGTGTCAATCCAACAACTTATTGTAGATTTAATTAGAGAGGGTGCAGAATGCGGAGAGGCAGGGGAACGTCTCATGAAAATGATTTATAATGCCTGAGCAATTATACGATAGAGTTGAATATGAGTCAGCTCTCACGGCATTAAAGGAGATAGTTGCCAGACTCCCAGAGCCTTTTGTACTCATTGGTGGCTGGGGAGTTTATGTAACGGTAAATGAATCATTCGCAGATGAACATGGCGCTTCATATTTAGGATCACGAGATATTGATGTATGTTTTCAGGTGGATCCTGAGTGCAGTGAGTCTGATTTAAGAATATGTACCTTTTCTAAAGCAATTGCCGTTATACAAAACAATGGTTATTCCCCGGATGGTTCTTTTCGATATTGCAAGATAATAAAAAGAGATACCGGGGAAGTAGTTACAAAAGAAGTCGCGCAAAAAATAGGAATGTACGACTTATTTTATTTGTACATCGACGTGATGGTTGACAATATTCATCCGAAACAAAAAGATGTTTTTGGCTTTAATGTTTTGGAGGAACCCGTAATCAAGAGAGTATTCAACGAAAGTACTGGTGTAGTAATCATTTTGGATGGAGTTGAGTTACTAATACCGCCTCCGGTTATGTTGTTAGCTACGAAACTTGTATCGATCCAAAATCGAACAAAGGATGACAAACTGACAAAGGATGCTTGTGATATCTATGCGATTCTATGGCATTCATCAATATCGTATCAGAAAATCCTAGAAGAGATTCATTATCAATACCCGCAAGAATGCAGAGCGGGTTTCGATGCTATCACGGATGAAGTCTCAGGAAAAGCTGCTCGTCATTTAGGGATTGAAGCAGAAACATATCGTGGTGTAATTAGAGGTCTTATTGAGAATCTATAAAGAAAAAAGGGCAGATTGCGGGGATTATTCCATTTTCTCATTATTATGATGCAGTAGTTTACGAAACGGGTATGTAATGGGCGGGGCCCAATCGCCAATCTAATATTGTGGGTTTACTGTACCCATAAATCAAGAACCTCCGTTCGTACGTTTTCATGACATAACCGGATGATCCCCTGGACCGCCCACCCAGGAGTCCCGCCCACCACAATGAGGGCAGGAACCATCGAATCCGGTTGGCATGCAGACGCTCGGACATGTTCGTCTCCACGGGCTCGCGCCCGTTCCGCTCACATCACCTCGCTGTTTTCCGAAGTTTCCTGTTGGTAGGATGACGCCCCTGGCTTGTCGCGATGCTCCAGCGCCAGCGGCTGCTCTCGCACACTACTCACACCGTGCTGTGCATCGTATTCGTCACTGTTGATCGTACACGCTCATAACGCTCAGTGACTCGCTCCCGCGACGCACAGGGGCTCGGACTTGCCGCTGATGCGCCGCGTTTCCTTCGCACCCTTTCGCGGCATCCACTCGGGGCGCTGGCACTGGTACCCTCCTCCCGTGCTTTGCTCGCTTACCGTGTGGGCAAGCATCCCATTCTCTCCGAACCCTTTCAGGGTACGTGCTCCTCCCGCCCAAAGGCGGATAGTTCATCCTGATGGGAGCCCCTTCGGGGCAAAATCCGTGTACTGGCGGGGACAATGTTCCCACAATACGGGAATTGCAGCACCAAATCAGCAGCCTATGTAATGCACTTACCGCAAAACCGGATTTAAAAGTATCTTCCGGGTTAGATCTTCCCGTACTTCTTGTGAGCCTGTTCGATCGTCATAATTTTGTCAATCCATACCATGTCGGAATCGGTGTAGTAAAACAAGGTATATTTCAACGATATGTGCATGCGCCAACGGGGTTTGCGGGTATGGAGTTTCTTGATATCCCCTGTCGCATTCGGATGATGAGTGAGCCGGTCGATATGTTCGCCGATCACCCGGCGATCTTTCTCCGGGAGTTCGCGGACGAACTCTTTTACACAGGCTTCAATTTTGATCTTCACAATAACTCCGTTTAGAGCCCGAGTTCCTTCTTAGATTTTTCCCACGGGATGAAATGACCATTCGCGTCAATTTCGTCGAGGTCCCGTTCCAGCGCCCGCTTCTGATGCTCGGTGATGAGATCAGATACGGTCTCGCCAAGGGATTTTCCCGGGGCTTTTATATTCGAGAGTGCTGCCCATGTACTTGGAGTGAGAGCCACCCTCTTGTTCGCAATTTCCACGTGTTCACCTTTTACTTTGGATATATTTTGCATGTTCTCATCCCCTCTTAATAGCAATACTTTGTTATTTTCAATTTTCAAGTAACTTGTACAACTTTACAAACATATACAATTGTACAATACGGAACTCTCATTAAAATAAAGATTGTGTTAAAACAAAACCAATTACAGAGTAAGTAAAAATAAAGCAGTGGACCCTTGGAGACTCCATCACATATGAAAAAACCCATGCGTTTCGTGCGAGCGATTTCGGGGCATCAGGGATTTGCTTTTTATGCGCATTGTCACTTGCGCGGTATAGGGTGCGTGCTCTCGTCAGAAGCCAAATAGACGTACTAGATCCCAAGCCATGTATCTGCATCGGCTCGCACTATTTGAAAAGAAACGGTAAAACCTGATGCGCCGACCGGGACTCCTATCTTAAGGTTTCATGCGCTGTTATATTCCAGCAATCTCGGATCGCCCATCCAAAAGTTACGCCTACTACACCGAAAGCGGGAACCACCGGAAGCGGTTGAGATGAAGACGCCCGGTCATGTTCACTCACCGTGCTATTTTTTCGCGGTTTCCTATTGAGATGAAGACGCCCTCAGCTCGTCGCTCCGCTGATGCTCCACTCTGTCGCTGACGGCTGCTTAACCTCGCTCCTCACATCGCGCTGATGCGCCATGTTCGTCGCTGTTGCTGAAATTTTTATGGAAATTACTAAATATGGCTAGTGCTGAGTTGAAATTAGTTGATAGCCATGGAGCAAAAAATCATTTATCCCTTGAGTGGGAGAGGGAAAAAGATTGTTTTAGAATATTATGAAGGAGGTAAATTTGTAACATGGGGTGACACTTTGTTTAAAGTGCCAGATTCGCTTATAAATGATATTCTTGAGAATTTTTTTAAAAATGTGGATATTTGGTATCCGTTGGGTGCAAGCATGACCGATCCGCCATCGGACGGTTTAGGTAAATATGTTCAAAGTCATAATGGTTCCTTAACACCCAGACACGCTTCAGCAATTGCTGCTATAATGGTTGAAGACCGGTTGATTAAATATCGAGGCGCAAAGCCAATTGAATTAAAAAAAGTATGAACAGTCTCATTTTGATATTTTAACATCTTTTAAGAGTATTAGTTCAACGCTCAGTGACTCGCTCCCGCGACGCACAGGGGCTCGGACTCACCGCTGATGCGGCTCGTTACCTTCGCACCCTGCTGCGGCGTCCGCTCGGGGCGCTGGCCCTGATACCCCCCACCCGCACTTCGTCGCGCCGTGGGGTGGACAAGCACCCCACTCTCTCCGAACCCCTTCAGGGTACGTGCTCCTCCCACCCAAAGGCGGGTAGTCGGGCAGGATAACTCCCCTGTTGGGGGGCGGTTGTCCGGGCGGGGGGATGCGAGCCGAAACACGGCGACCCTCGCCGTGTCGCGTGAGCATCGGGCGGGCTAGAGAAGATCAGGACACCTCAACAGGACAGGCACACGGCGGCGGTGCGGGTGGGGAGAAGGCGAGCCGGATACGGGACCGCAGAGCGGACCCGTCGCGTGAGCCTTCAGGGTGGGCAATCCTTTGCCAAGAAAGATAATGCCGGACGTCGATATTGTACCAACCCGGCAGGGCTCTTTGATTGGCGTCATGGTGTCCCTGTCGGGCCACCGTTTACCCATAACAAAAAAGTATTTTTTTCTTTGTCCGGTGCAGCCACCAGATCAGACTTTTCCACATCCCAAAAATGGTGGATCGTTTTTTGCGATACTCCCGGAGGTCACGCCTGCTGATCATGGGATACCTCAGTACTCCGATGGGATCTTGTTTGGCAATGGATCACGGATCCATGCGATAGCATCCTGCCGCTGTGCCTCCGCCACCAGATTGTCTAACCCTTCCTGCGCTGCCCGGATTTTCCACGATGCGATAATATTTGAATACCTGATGCGGAGGTCCTGCGCTTCCGCTTCGAGCCTGAATGCCTGATGCTCCTTATCGGTGTATGAAGTTTCCAGACGTTCGAGATCTGCAAGGACACGGCAGGGCATCGCATCAAAAATGGTGCTCATACCGGCACCCCTGCTGCTTCATCTGTGCCGGCAGTTTGGGTACTGACCGGGGCAGACACTCCGATCATAAAGTCTGCTGCTTTCTCTGCTCTGCCTGCTGCATACATCACCATATCGGTATCAGCCTTGATCGCTTTTGCCCAGTTCTGGAGATAGGCTGCCTGATTCCGGATAACTGCTGATGAGTTAATACCGGTGAGTGCTGCAAGGTACGCGCTGCCGATCTCTGCGACCAGTTCCTCGCGCCCGTAGGTATCGGAACCGAAGCAGACCGGATCGGTCCGCTTGAACCGTTCGAGCCGGGGTCCGGTTGAATGAACGCACTCATGAAACATCGTGGCGTAATAGTGCTCCGATGTTGTGAACTGGCCGATGTCCGGGCATGTGATGATGTCTGTGTGGGGATTGTATGCCGCCCGGTTTCCTGCCGCGATCGCTATCTGGTGCCGGTCTGCATAATCATGAATCACCGCATCGCACCCGAGCAGGTGGACGTTCTCTCTCACGTCAGGCAGTTTGTATCCTCTCTCCTGATAATCTGTCTGCGCAATGTTGAACACAACGAAGGCTTTCAGGAATCGGATCTGTTTTTTGTTCTCCTCTTCCTCTCCTTCGTCGTTGATCTTCGTGTCGGTCTTTATCGCTCGCCCTGCGTAGATAATCCCGTGTCCGTGCTCTCCAAATTGGACCTGTAACCCAGCGGCACTATACTGGCGATAAGTCGCCCAAAAAGGGAGAGGATAAGGGGAGAGTCCCAGGATCAAACGGTTTAACCCGGTGTATCCTCTGCCGCTGAAAAGATTACGCGGGCCGTTCTCCGTCCACGGCTTCAACCAAGGGATCTTTCCTTCCGAGAGTGCTTTTATGATCCGCTCGTTGATTTGCGCTTTCACGTCAGCGGCTTTCATGCGGTCACCTCAGCGCGTGGCTGCGTTTCCCGCATCGCGGAGACGTTCGCGTATTTCCGCTCTCCGGAGAGTATTCCTTTTACCTGGACGAGTGGGGAAACAAACCGCATGTCGTTGATTGAGAACATGACCGCTTTACCGGACCGGGTGATCCATGCTTTCCCGACCGGTGCCGCGTCCGTGTCCTTCATCACATCTGATATGTCATAGACCGGGGCTGGCCAGTGTTCAGTAAGCCGGCGGATCTCGCCTGCGGGGATAACCACCTGCATAGTCTTGACATCGATACGGACCGAGCCATTATTGAGACGCGCCGCCCCTATGTGCTCGAAGGTTACATCTGTTTTTGTTGTTGGCGTCATGGTGTTTTTCACCATATGTACATCGACGTGAGAGCATATAAGCCTCCGCCGTGCGCGGTGTGAAAGTGAACGCGCTCGTTTGTCTGATTTAAGAAATAACGTTTTTAAACAGTTTTTTTATCACGACTGGCCCCCCCAGGCACACAGCGCGACAGGTCGCTTAAGCGCCCTGTAACCGCGCCGTGTGACCATCACCCGCCCACACCTCCTGATATTTCACGGTGTAATGTTGGCACGCGATCGCCAGAGCAGAACCCTCCCAAGGCGAGCCCACTGCCGACCGCGTAGCGGTCGTCTCCGAGGGCTTCCCTCTTCCCTCCCGCACGAGGCGCCCCGGAGAAGTTGATCAGGCTCTTCGCTCGCTCGCGGTGTCCCGGGCAGGTGCAGACGCTCGGTCATGTTCACTCGTCCTCGCTGATGCTCCGGCTCGCTTCACATCACCTCGCTATTTTTTTCCTGATTCTCCATTGAGGTGATGACGCCCTCAGCTCGTCGCTCCGCTGATGCTCCACTCTGTCGCTGTTGATCTCCTCAATTCACCAACCCTGATCAACCGCCCTTGCCCCGAAGGGGCGCTCATCAATCTACTGCCCGTCCCCTCAAGGGCGGGAGGAGTGCGACCCGGAGGGTTGTGAGCG
>Ga0247841_10007824_pt1 | contig 15676 bp, 17 predicted proteins | sample LaCruzMarch2015__2_FD_192410 | JGI IMG/M metagenome (GOLD analysis project Ga0247841, IMG submission 192410) | Freshwater microbial communities from meromictic Lake La Cruz, Castile-La Mancha, Spain - LaCruzMarch2015_18m | ecosystem: Environmental > Aquatic > Freshwater > Lake | place: Spain...
TCCCATAATAATTGTTGATTATTACCCTGTTTATAATTATAATTATCAATATTATGGACGTTTCCTCCAATATCTCTATTTTTATACTTTTGACTATTTTTAATTTCTCCATTTTTATCATTATTATCTTTTTTATCTTTGCCTTCATCAGTTTTTAATGATTTATCCAAAAAGTTATTAATTAATCCGCAACTATCCAAACAAATATTTTTACTTACAATATTAGTTCTTAATGGTATTACATTAAATAATCTAATTTGTTTTTTCTTCTTTTCTTCATCATCTTTAATATTTTCATTGCATTTTTTAATCTGATTATATACTTTTTCTAATTCTCCACAAACATAAAACATTGATTTTAAATAGTCTTGTGGTTTCACTTTTAAATCATAATAAATACTGTCTTCTTCAAATTCTGTTTTAGTTTGATATATTAATTTTCTTTGTTCTAAAATCCATTTATGATATTTTTTATCTGATTCCAATTCATTAAAACTTGTCAAATCTTTTTTCACTTTATTAATTTCTTGAGTAAATTCTTTATGTTTTTCTTTTCTTATTTTTATATCTTTATTATCTTTTGTTATTTTATCTCTTTTCTCTTTAACTTCTAATGTAATATTTATGTATTTATTAAGATGTTGTATAAAATGTTCAGATATATTTACATTAATATTTTTTTCTATATCTATTACTTCATAGGCTAAAACATAATTTAGTTTATCATAATAAATAACTTCATCATTTGTTGTTAATGGTTTGTAATGTTCATTATAAAATTTAGTTAATTCTTTTAATTGTTTAGGCATTGTTGTTTCTGTATATCCACCACTTCCACATTTTCTAATAGTTAAAACCATAAAAATATAACCAATAAAATCTTCATTTATAATGGGAAAGTCTTTTTTATTGTCATAAAGATGAATTAAATAAAGTTTAAGAAATTGATAAGTATGAACAACAATTTTATTAACCTTAACAACAATATCATTAATAATATTTATATGTGCAGGATAATTAATAACATTCATAATATTGTCTTTATTAGTCTTCATATAGTCAAATTTGATAATATTATCTTCTTTTTTCTTTTCCTTAACTTTAGGTTTTAATTTTTTCATATTATACTTATATATTAGAAAATAATTTTTAAATATTTTTATATTTATAATAAAAATAAATTATTATTAAATTAAAAATTATTTCAAAATAATTTAATTAAAAAAATTAATCTATATTATAAGTTTTTTAATAGAATTTAAAAAATATTTTATATTTATATATAAAATAAATGGAAAACAATAATAACATAAAATTCAATTGTGAAAAATGTGGTTTTAAATGTAGATTTGAATCTCAATGGATAAAGCATATTGAAACAGAATTACATAAAACAGGAATAAAAAAAAAACGTTCAGACATCAAAGAACCATATAAATGTAATGATTGTTTATATGAAACAAAAAATGTAGTAATGTTTAAACAGCATAAATTAAATGAACACGGAACAAAAGAACAAAGAGAAAAAGAATTTAAATTTTATTGTAAATGTTGTGATTTTGGTTCTTTTTCAAAAGATATTTATGAAAAACACACTAATTCTGAAAAACATAATAGATATATTAACAAAATTTAATTAATCTGTTTCACTATCAAAATAATTATCATCAATCATATTGTTATTAAATATTTCAATACAACCTTTAACACATTCACGATACATTTTTTTATTTAATACTTTAATTAAAGAACGCAATATATCATCTAATTCTTCATAACTCCATTTTTCATTTTTTAAATCTGAATTTAATACAGAAAGTAAAATATCATCATCAAATTTATAAGAATTAAAGTTAAATCTAAAACGTATTTGTTTATTATTTTGGTTATTATTACCTCCTAATCCTCCTTCATTTCTTTGTAAATATGGTAAATTTTTATTTGATTCTAATTTACATTTATTTTTTATTTCTTCAACTAAATATTTATTATCAGTTGTTTCACTTTCTTCTTTAATCTTATTCAATTTTTCAATATATTTTTCAGTAGCATCAGAATCTAATTTAAAACGCAATTTATAAATATGTGTATCTAATATATTCATTATGTATAAAATATATATAATATTTTTTATGTATATTTATTATTTTATAAATTAATAATATAAAATGGGTACTCATAAATCAATAGATTATAAATTAAGTGCAGTTAAATATTATCTAAAAAATAAAGATAATGGTATTATTCTAAAAGATACTTGTGATATTTATGAATGTTCTAAATATAGTTTAGTCAGATGGGTTAATAGATATTTGGAAGAAAATACGGTAAAAAATAAAAGTAGAAAAGAAGGCTCTTATAAAATAACAAAAACACATGTAAATCATATATTATTATTAATTAAAACTAAACCAACAATAACATTAGAGGATATTTTAGGAAATTTTCATAAAAATTTAAAGATATAACATTATCAAAAACGCATTTGTCAAATATAATAAGACAAAATAATCTTTCATACAAAAAAATACAAATAAAACATAAACCAGATGTAAGATATAATAAACCAATTGATTATGAAGAAGAATACAAAAAATTTTATGATAAAATTAAAAAATATAAAATGGATGATATTATAGCAATTGATGAAACTTCAATATCTATTGGCTTAAATATAAGATATGGAAGAGAGCATATTGGCAAGAGATTGGATAAAATAACAACTGATAATAAAGTATTTGTTAAATATACATTAATAATGGCTATTACAACAAAAGAAGTTTTGGACTGGATTTTATATGAAAAAGGAGGTTCAGACCATACTAGATTAATTCAATTTATAAACCAAATTCTTAAAAAAAATACTGGTAAATTAATTTTAATGGATAATGCAAGTTGTCATAGAAATGAATTAGTCAAAAAATTTATATTAGAAAGTAAAAATGACTATGTATATATTTTTCCTTACAATCATAGTATGAATCCAATTGAACGTTATTTCAATCAATTAAAACATTATATAAAAAAAGATGAGCCTATGAGTTATGATTTAATAAAAACATCAATCAAAAATTCAATAAATAAAATATCAAAAGAATCATATATAAATTATTTTAAATCATCATTGGAAAAAAATAAGAAAGATATTGAACTATCAAAATCAAGATATATTAAAAAACCTAAAATTTATAAAAACTAAATTTTAATAAATCGTGTCATTTAAAAGTGTCCCAGCTGAAAAATATATTCCAAATGGAATTTTATATTCAACTCAATTGCTTGTTTTAGTACTTGGTTATAATCAAACTATATACTTAATATAGGTTCTTTATTTATTTCTTTATCTGTTGTTTTCCATCCAGATATATTCTTGTAATAAACTAAATATACTATTATTATAATTATACAAATAATTATAATAATACAAATTTAAAAAATTTTTATTTATTGTTATGATTACTTTTTATTACTTTTTATTACTTTTTTATCTAAATTAACATATACCTTTTTGTAATATAAATAATTTATTACCGTAAATTTTAACTTTTGAATTTGGATTTGATTTATTTAATTTAATTTTTAAATCTAAATCACAGTCTATTTTTATTCCTGATATTATTATGTCTTCAATTTTAAAACTATATAACAAAAGATTTTGTGTATGTTCTAATAATTGAATTGGGATATCTTGAAATAGTATTACATCCGAATTTTCCATACTAATTGAATTTATGTTATTAACAATATCATTACATACAATCCAAATATCTTGATAAAACCCATATTCTAAATTAATTAAAATGTTTGATTCAGTACCTTCATATAATAATTCGTGTGTAGTAGAAATATAATATCCACTAAAATCCTCCCAATGGTTATTATATCCCAAATAATTTTTTTCTAAGAACACATTAAAAAATACTTTATCTATTTGTTTTGTATCTTGAATTTTTAATGTAATAACTGTATCTGACAATAAAGGATATGGACTGTCAGTTATGTTATAAAATATATAATATTTTTGTTTTGGCAAATTATCAATAATATCAGAATAAAGTTTTTTAATAAATTCACCATTTATATAAATTTCAACAAGTTCTGGATTATATATTTTTCCATCAGACATAAAAATCATATTCAAAATATGTGAACAGCCTAAATGGTTATTAAATATCTTATATGAAGAACTATTTGTTTCGCAACTAATATCCCATTCAAATATATTTAAATCTTTTTTTTTACATTCCAATATACATTTTTTACAATCAATAACTTTTTTATATACTTTTTTAACCAATGTAATATGATTTACATTTATATATTTACCAACATTTGTTATATCTGTTATCAATGATAATTTAGAAATATCTTTTTGATTATTAATTGTATTTTTATTTGCATCAATTTCATAATCATCGGTTTCAAGTTTATTAATTGTTAGGTAATCAACTAAATCATCTTTATTTAGTTTAGTTTTATAAATTTGATTGAAATTAATATTATTAAATTTATTTTTATATTTCAATTCTAATTCATCTGAATTCAATTCCTCAGAATACCATATTACTTCATTATCAATAATTGGATTTGAAGTTTTGGTTGATTTAATTTGTTTTATTTCTTTAATGCTATTATCTGGCGTATTTTTAAAATTATTTTTATTATTATCATATTTCTCATTGTCTTTTAAATCAATTGCAAATATCTCTTTCTTTTTGTTAATTAATGTATTATTTTTAATAAATTTTTTTTCTAAAAAATCACTATAGGCATATTGTGAATTATTATTACTGTTTGTTCCCAATTCTGCCAAATTTTTATTAAAATTAATTTGTTCCTTATTGTTTTGTTTATTTTTTTTTGTTCTATATTTTTTATCTTTATTTTTGTGTTTTTTATCTTTATATTTTGGCTCATTTTTTGTATTTAAAATATCATTACTATTATTATAATTATTCATTTGACCAAATTCATATATATTTAATAAACCAAATTCAAGTGTATTTAATAATTTAAAATCTATATCATTTTTATTTTTTGATTTTTTAATTTTATATTTTTTGTCAATAGTTTCATTTTTTTGTTCCATAATTTTAAAATAATATTTATATCTATTTAATTATCATTTTTTTATATTTATTTAATAAAAAATAAAACAATTTTAAATATTAATTCAATATATATAAATAAAAATGGATATCAACAATAAAAAATACATTAGTAGAAATAATTTAATATTGTTTAATGATGATTTTAATGATAGATTAGATGATTATATCAATATAATAAATGAACACAATACTATATTTTTTGGAAAGTCATTTAATAATAATATATCTATATTACCGCCAAATATCACAACCATTATATTCCATTCAGAATCTGAATTTAATCAAGAAATAAAAGATTTTTCATATAATTTACAAAAAATTGTATTTGGTAAAAATTTTTCAAAATCTCTTGAATATTTTCCAGTTAGTTTAGAAGAATTAGAATTTGAACCACAAAGTGTGTTTAATAATGATTTATCTAATTTACCACCATCAGTAAAAAAAATTACATTAGGACGAAACTATTCTAAACCATTAAATTATTTGCCATTTAATTTAGAATATTTAAAAATAAGTTCTTCATATAATGAAGAAATTAAAGTATTTCCACAAAAATTAAAACATTTAATTTTTTATGAAGATTTTTATACAGATAAAAAAATTTATATAGAAGATGTTTGTACAAGCAAAAATTATATGTGGTATAATTTGACACAAATTGATAAAAATTATGAATTTGAAATAAAAAATTTGCCTCCGAATTTGATTGAAATAAAATATCCTGAAAAATATTCTTATCCGATTGAAAATTTACCCCAATCATTAAAAATATTAAAAATTAATGGTGATTATCAATTTAAAAAAAATATTAAAAAAAGTTTTCCTGATGTAAAAATTTATTATTATTAGTGTGTAAAAATTTATTATTATTAGTGTGTAAAAATTTATTATTATTAGTGTGTAAAAATTTATTATTATTAGTGTGTAAAAATTTATTATTATTAGTGTAAAAATTTATTATGAATTATTGAATTTGTAATTTGTATAGATTTGGGATTATGTTTTTTATAAATAATTTAGTTTTATATTTTTTAATATTTAAACAATCAATTTATATATATGTGTTATTTTAATGGTTGTATGATAAATGAATTATTTTTGTTTCTTATATGAACAAAATGAATTTCCATTATAATATATAGAATTAAATGCTTCATAAATATGTTCTGAATCTAACCAATAAAGAATGATATTATCTTGAATATATTCTACATTTGACACATGCAAAAAATTATATTTATTTTTAAATACAACATTTGATATGGGTATTATTGAACAACTAAATTTTTCAATAATGAATTCATTCTATGCTTCTTGATTTAAATTTTGTAAAATTGAATATACTGATTTAAATATTTTTTTAACTAATAGTATATCATATATTTTATTTTCATCGATATATATATATATATATATATAATTTGTATTTTTATAATTATTATATTCAATCAATTCAAATACTTTTGTTAAATATTGAACTGATACAAATATATAATTTCCAATAACAAATAAATTATCCCAATAAATAAAATTAGATATTAATGATATTTTTATAGGATCACTATTAAAATTCAATTCTGTTCTAATATAAAATATTTTTTTTACAATTATTTCCAGTTGTGATAAAAATAAATATTTTAATTCAATATCTTCTAGTTCATATACATTTTTGTTAAAAAAATGGTACCGATAAATTATTAATATTTTCTAAATAATATTTTAATTCACTCTGATTTTGTATTAAATATTATTTTTGTCATTATACTAATTTATTTATATTTACAAAATTTTATATATTTTTATTTGGAGAATTAACAATAATCATATAATTTTTGATTGATTATTTAATTTTTAACATAATTCTTTAATACAATAACTATCTCTACCACCTACTTTAATTTTTAATACTTTTTTTTCATCTGAAGTAGTTTCTCTACCATATATTTTATATTCATATGGAACTTCTAATTTTTTGGGCATATTAATAGATTTTTTAGAAGGTAAATATTTTAAAATATTTGTATCCTTCAGCATTTCAACTAAATTGGAATAAGCAACAAATAAAATATCATTATATAATTGGTTGATTTTATTTTTATCTAGTTCTTGTGTTTTAACTTTAGCCTTTAACTTACACATGTACATCACTTCATTTTTAATATAATTACCTATTCCACAAAATATTTCTTGTTTTAATAATAGAGGAGCTACTAATGTATTTTTACTTTCAATAATATTATAAAAATAATCAATGGTAAAATTTTCTTCAAATATATCTACACCTAATTTTGAAATTATTTTACGATGTTGATATTCTGTATAAATTCCTATTTTACTAAATCTTCTTTTATCTTCCATATATAAATTAATTTGTTTTTGAGTTTTTAAATTTGATAATACAAATTCAAATTTTATATATGATTCAGGCTTTGCAAAAGTCAACCATCCTGTTATTCCATAATGTATATGCATATAGTATTTTTTTACTTTATTTGTAGAAGAAACTATCAACCATAACAATTTACCTTTACAACCACTATCTTCAATTTTTCCTTCCCAATCTTTTGGAACTATAATTGGTTTGTTAGTAAAAGATTTTATTTCATCAAATTTATATTTTGAGGATAATTTTTTTTTTAATAAAACTGACCAATATAATATTTCTGGACCCTCAGGCATCTTTATGTCTATAATGTTTTATAGTGTGATTTTTTTATATAAAAATATTTTGTTTTTTATTTTATTATTTTAATATATAATTGAATTTTTATGAAACATAAAAATAAATCTGAAAAAAATAAACAAAATATTAATTCTGAACCTAATGTGATTAATAACAATTTTTTATCGAGTTTTAAATTATTTAATAAATTTAACGATAAATGGGATATTGTATTTAACTTTTGCATTAATTATTTTTATCAAAACAACTATTCTAAAACTATTATTAATCTTGTTAAAACAATACATTTCAACAAACCTTTTTGCTTAATATTTTTTTTATTGGCAAGTTGGTTTTGGTCTAATTTAATATTGAATTTTTTTTATTGTTTTATGTTAATTGATTCTTTAATTATTTCTTTACTTGTTTTACAAAATAATTGTGTTAACCTAAATTCAAGAAGATTAGCAAAAAATGTAATTCTAATAGCACTTTGTTATATTAATTTAATTGGAGGTATATTAACATTATTATTAGTATCATTTATTTATATGGAATATAGTAAATTTTTTGGAAGATTAATTTTTAAATTCATAAAATTTATTATCAAAATAATTGGAAATATATTTCCACCTGTTTATTTATTATATCCTGATATTAAATTGTTTAATTTTGAAGAACCTGATATGACTATACATACTGATAAACATAACAAAAAACATATTAATCTTTTAAAACCCAGTTCATCTGATTCAAGTTCTGATTCATCAAAATTAGAAAAAAAAAAAGTAAAAAATAATAAATATAATAAAACCAAAAAGTTTAATAATAAAAAATATAAAAAAAGTAATTCAACATATCCAACAATATCAACTATTAAATATAATGTTTTCAATGACAAAATGTTAAACATCAAAAAAATAAATAATATTTAACCTAAACCTGTAAGTTCCTTTTCTAAATCATCTAAATCATCTAAATTATCTTCTTCTTTAATAATTTTTTTCTTTTTTATGATTTTATCTTTTATTTTATCTTTTGATTTTTTTATAACTACTGTATTTTCAGTTTCATTATCATCATTAATTTCCATATTTTTAATGTTTGGTTGAACATCTGGTTTAACATCTGGTTGAACATCTGGTTTAACATCTGGTTTAATATCCTGTTTAATATATGGTTTAACATCTTTTAAATTTAAAGGTGTTTCAATTGTATCAGATGAATTATATTTTGTATTTCCAGGTTGCCATTTTTCTGTTATATTATATTTTGGACTGGTTCTTTTATAAAATTCAATATCTTTTTTTAATTGTTCAATAACTATATCTTTTTCACTTAATTTTGTATTCATTGATTCCCATATTGTACTAGATGCTTTTGCTTTTTTTTCTTTATTTAATTCTTCTATAACATTAGATAATTTATTATTTTCTTCTATCAGTATATTATTTTTATTTTCTAATTCTTTTATTTGATTATCCAATTTATAATATTCTTTCTTAATATCAGAAATATTTGAATTAAAACTTGTTTCAAAATTTTTAAATATTATTTCCATATATGTTTTTTCCAATATATATTAATATTGTTGTTTTATTTAAATATTTTTTTATATAAAATAAATAATATAAATTTTATATATAATAGATGTTTTGTCTATTTGATTTAATATATGTGTGTAGTGTAAATGAACTTGAAAATTTAAATCTAAATAATTTTTCATCAATTATAAACTGTTCAATACACTTAAACAACTCTTTACATTATCAAAATGTAATAAATGCTAATCTAAATAGACCAATAAATTTTATGATTTCAGACATTATTCAAATATTAGAATATATTTATAACTGTTGTAGTTTGAATAAAAAAATAATTATTGTTGATGAAAATGGAATAGAAAACGCTATGTTTATTGCAATAATGTTTTTAATGAAATACTATAAAAAAAAATTTGAAGAAATTTATTCAACAATTATTTTATATAAAACTATACATGCCAAAGAATATTATTCTTCAATAAATTTAATTGAATATTATTTAATAAATAATTTTACAAACACAAATTTGACACAATCTGCTAGATATTATTTTAATGTACCAAAATAAAAATAATATATAATTTGATTATATATATAAATTTAATATGAGTCAATGTTTAAATGCAGTAGGTTTTATTTTTAATTCAGTTAAAACCTATATTAAAAAAGATAAATTGTGTAAATATGCTAATTCATATTGTCAAAATTGTTCTTGTAATAATGAGGATTGTGGAATAAATTGTAATCCTACAATATTAACTGTTCAAGGTAAATTATCACCTTGTAATAAATGTACATCAAATTCTCAATATAAAATATGTATTTTTAAATTAAAAAAAGAACATTTTGTTAGTTCTACACTTGCTATATCAACTTCTACTCAGGATGCATGGGATGAATTTATAAAAAATATTATTTATCAACGTAATGGTAATTTTGTAATTTCTGTAACAAAGTGTGATAATACATTACATAGTTTTTATGCTAATATGATTAAAGCAAAAAAATGTGGATGTTGTGATGCTATTATTTTATATTTTAAATACAATATAATATCTCTCATTGATTGTCCAGAATTGTCAAACACGACTAATCCAACTAATTATCCTGATATCACTATACCTCAACAAAATCCTTATAATACTGTATGTGCCAACAAAGAATCAAATATTACATATAATTTAAGATCTGAAATATATAAATCTGTTAAATTTTTTAATTCATCTAATTATAATTACTCAAATTATGTTGCTAATTGTAATCCTTGTATTTATAATGTTAATTAACTTCCATGATCAAATTGTACATTAATTTTATATCCGAGATCAACTATTTAGCATTTAGCACCACAAAATAATTTGTACCATAAGTTAAATTTATATGATTTTATTGTTTGACATCCAACAATCAACTCTTCTAATGTAAACTCATTTTCAAAATTAATTTCTGATTCAAATGGTAATTTAATCAACATATGTTCAGAACCTCTACGATCTTTATTTATTCCATATGGATTATATATTTTAATTTTTTTATCAAAGACGAATTTTATTTTGGATGTTCCATTGTTTTTATTTTTTTCTCAATTGATAATAGAATTTTTTTAATTTTATTAAATTTATTTTTATCGTATTTATTTTTATGATTATCTTTAACTTCACTTATATATTCTTTCCAACTATCTTCAAATGATGACTCATCAAATTCAAATTTACCATTAAAAACATATTTTATTTTATCCAAATCAACTTGTCTTTTATTTATTTTTTTAATTTAACATTACACTCTATCACTCAAATATCCACTACTAGCTCTATGATCTTGATGAGAAATTTTCAAATTTTTCTCTTTGCTCACTCACAATCATACCACATATTTGTACAATTAATATATTTCTTACCTTTATTTATTACAAACTCAATTGAAAAAGATTTATAAATTGACCTAATTAGTTCTAAACAGAATACATTATTAGATGCTATATTTTAATTTATTATATTTGCTTTCAAATTATTTGCTATTAGTATGGTTAACTCTATGTTAAATATATAAGATTCAATTTTTATTGATTTTTTGTATTTTAATATATTTATATAATATAAACATAATTGAATTATGGAAACAAATTATAACATCAAATTATTCGATCATCAAAACAGATGTGTTGAATGGTTAAAAAAACATGATGGACTTGTATTATATCATTCTATGGGTTCCGGTAAAACAATAACATCTATTGCTATGGTATCACAGTTCAAGTTTCAAATTATTATAATTTCTACAAAAGCATCTAGAAAAAATTTTCAAGATGATATTAAAAAAATGGGTTTAGATATCAGTAGAATACAAATTATTACATATCAAAAAGTTATTAAAATGATTATGGAAGGTGAATTAGATTTTTCAGAATATTCTATAATTATTGATGAAGCACATCATTTAAGAACTGGAACTAAATTACAATCAATTCTTATAACTGAATGTATGAAGGCTAAAAAAATTGTACTCCTGACAGGTACAATTTTTTATAATTCATTGACTGATTTATCTGTTTTAGTCAATATTATTAAAAGAGATGAAGTTCTTCCAGAAACAAATAAAGAATTTAAATTTTTCTTCTGGGATGAAATGTATGAAGCACCCGGTTCTATTGATACATTTAAAGAAAGAATTGGGGGAACTATTAGTTATTTTAAAAAAACACATGACACTCATTATCCAAAATCATTTACTACTTATATTAAAGTTGATATGGTAAACACTCAAATATCAGAATATCGACATTACTTGAAAAAAATACTTTCATTAGATAATATACAACATATAGATTATTCAATCATAGACAAACGTAAAGTAAACAATTTTCTTAATGTTACACGTCAACTTTCCAATACTATTGAAAATTCACCAGATTTTCCTAAAATTTTAGCAATTTGGGAATATATTAAAAAATCACAAAAACCCATTATTGTTTATTCAAATTATTTGGCTAATGGTATATTACCTTTAACTGTTCATCTAAATAATAATAAAGTTTCTTATGCGTTGTATTATGGTGAACAAACTGAAGAAAAAAGAAATAAAATTATTGATGGATATAATGATAGAAAAATTGATGTTCTACTCATAACTTCTGCAGGTTCTGAAAGTTTGGATTTAAAAAATACTCGTTCAATACATATTATGGAGCCGTATTGGAATGAAAGTAAAATAAATCAAATTATAGGGAGAGCTATTAGATATGATTCACATAAAGCACTACCTGAATCTGAACGAACAGTTGAAATTGTCAGATGGATTAGTGTATTTGGTTATAAAATACCATATGAAACCGCCGATGAATATTTGGTTAAAATAGCACAACAAAAAGAAAAAATGTTCAAATCATTTGATGCCATTATTCAAGAATGTTCTATTTAATATGAAAAATTTGAAAATATATATTTCAGTCATATCAAGTTCCATTGTATTAGATACATCTAATGTAACAACAGCATTTGCACTTTTGTGTTTTTTGATGGTTGAAAATTATTTAAATTTGCCGAATCTTTAATCTTCTACATTATACAAATCATTTTTTAAACTTAATTGAATTTAATGAATGATACAAAATATTTTCAATTTTATTTTTATATGGTTTATATACTTTCATATAAATTATTTATATTATCAATTGTTGTTTGAATATGTATACCAATGTAATAATATTTTCTTGCATATTTTATATATTAAAAATCTAACCAGTTATTAGCTAAAATCAAAATCATTTTTATTATTTAATCTTATAAATCAACTATAAATACTATTATATTTTTTTTTCTATCTTATGGTTATGTAGTTATTCATAATTTATATTTGTATATAAAATACATATACGTAAATAAAATTTAGAAAATATTAAATTTATTACCTAAATGTTTTATTTTCACCTATTTTGATTTTATAAAATTACTTTTTTAATTAATAAACTTGTCAATTTCTTTTTTTATATATGAATCAATGTTTTTTATACTAATAAAATTTTCATTATGTAATTTTCTCAAATGATTAAAAATACTATTAAATTAATTTTATTATTTGTTTTTTTTTTTTCATAATAATCAGATTCAAATCCTAAACATTTCATAATATTTTCATTAAAAATGACATTTTCAACATACAATATTGTAAAAATATTTATTTTATCGTAAAATGGATATCTAACATAATAATCATCATCTATCAAAATTATGTCAGATGTTTTGTATTTTTATTAGTGTATTCATTTGTTTTAGTTTCATTTTGAATACTTCTTTTTTACGTTATAATAATTTTTATAAACACATAATGATAAATTTTTTAATATAGTTAAAATAAAAAATATTTTTTTACATCAATTATCATATTAGTTTTTTTTAACATATTTTTACAAGATAATTTTTTGCTATATTAGTTAATAATCAGTTATGTGTACCAATAAATATTTTTATTTTTTATCACATGAATCGATAATATTTAGATTTCTTACTCCGTCATATGAAAAATTATTTATAAAAATAAATAATAATACTCATATTAAAATTTTAATCTACAATTTCATTATTTAAAACATTTAGCCATTTGCTTATAATATCTGTTCCTAAATTATATTTATTTGTAATATGATTAAAACAATCTTTTTCATCATCATATTCTTTTAATTTATCTTTTATTGTAATTCTTAAATTATTGTGATCTAAACAGAAATTAAAATTTTTAAATATTAAATCATATATAATTAACGATATTATTGCTTTATTTATTTTTCCTGTAACTATTTTACATGTATGTAATAAAAATTTAATTTCATATACTAGTTTTCCTTTATAGTAATTGTTTTTTATTGGTTCTGTTTGAATTGAATAATTAGTTTCTAAATATCGTATCATCAAATTATTTTCAATTAAAAATAAATCAAAAAGTGAATATTTTTTTGATAATAAATTTACATCAGTATTTTCAATAAGATGAGAATGTGAATCAAAACACATTATATCATTTTCTATTTTTTTGATTTTTTCATCATCTGTTAAATTTAATTCATCTTTATAAATTGTTTTATTTTGTTTAATTAATTTAATTTGTTGTTTTTTTTTATTATTTCTACAAATTATATCAGATAATTGTTGATATAATAAATTTATTTTATCATAATACTCATTTGGGTTATCAAAATTGTTTTTATTTCTTTTTACTTGTTCGTTTTGTTCATTTAATTGTTTAATTAAATATTATTTCTAACACAGATATCTATTAAAAATCAATTTTTTATCAATATATGTTAAATAAGAAAAGTATGTATAAATACAAATATAAATAAAAGTAAAAGTATATATGATTATAAATATATATATATAAGTAAAAGCATATACGTATAATAATTATAAAAATTTAAAAATAACACTTTATAAAATAGTGTCTGCTTATTAAAATTTAATTAATAAAAAATTTATTTTTAATTATAAACTATTATTGTTAATTACATATATTCTTATTTATCAATTATTTCTAAACATTGATAGAGAAGTTTTAAATTTTTATTTAGGTCATTTGAATTATTATTTTTTAATGCTTCTATTAAAGTGATAAACCTATAATAAGATGCATAATATTGAACATACCACTTTGAATGAGGTGTTTTAGATATTTTTTCATTAAATACATCTTTAATTATATTTACTTTATATAATATTATATAAATATACTGATGAATATTATTTAAATTTTATTTTTTATATATTAAATGACATCAATAGATGGTGTTTTACTACTAATTTAAAAAATTATAATTCTAAATTTAAATTTCATTTTAAAATAATTTATAATAAGTTTTTATTTTGGAGTAAAATGAAATTTAAATTTAGAATTATAATTTTAAATTTCATTTTAAAACAATTTATAATAAGTTTTTATTTTGGGGTAAAAAAAATATATTTAAAAATGCTTTTTATAATTTTTATTTTAAATTAAATACTAATTTATTATTAATTGACACACAAGTAATATATTATAAATATATTTTTGGTGCACACACAAAATTTAATTTTATAATTAAATTTTAGGTATGTGCAACAGCAATTAATAATAAATATGATTCAGAAAATATTGTTATTAATCCTGAATATAAAAAAAGAAAATTATCAAATTATCAATCATTTGTAATAAAAAAAATTTTATTCATTCTGTTGAAGTATTTCATTTAAAAACTAAAAATGATAATTATAATTCTGTGGTTTATGATTTAAAAATGGTTTTTAATCATTCAAAAAAGTTAATATAAATAATAAATCAAAATATTTTAATTTATTAGGTGATAAAACCTATAAAACTAAAGAAATTTT
>Ga0247841_10007829_pt1 | contig 15663 bp, 3 predicted proteins | sample LaCruzMarch2015__2_FD_192410 | JGI IMG/M metagenome (GOLD analysis project Ga0247841, IMG submission 192410) | Freshwater microbial communities from meromictic Lake La Cruz, Castile-La Mancha, Spain - LaCruzMarch2015_18m | ecosystem: Environmental > Aquatic > Freshwater > Lake | place: Spain...
CACATATCGCCACTTTAAATATCTCACAGTTATGTCAAGAAAATGTCGATTGGCTGCACTTAGACCACTTTTTCTCTATAGCTGCTAAAAAAGCCGCTTAAAATGGTATTGAGTTTTGAACAGTCTCAGAAGGTATGGAGAAAGGTAACTAAAAAAAACTCTTGACAAAGTTATTCTGTTCACAAGAGCATAGTATGAGGCGTGGTGTGTCAGAATCTGAAAGCTATTTCTTCCGTGCCGGGTTGGTTATTAAAATGTCATAGTATTAGTTTATAACAGTTTAACTGAACTGCTTGTCATTACAAAAATTGAGGTGGCTAAATTATGAGAACTTATAACTCAGAGCTATTTTTATCTGCTACAAGCTCACAATATATCCAAAACCATATTAGCTACAATCAATCAAACGCTTTAAATCATAGGAGGATTGTATGAAAAAGCAATTCAGACTATTGTTAGTCATAGTTTTTATTTTTGGCTTTGTCAATTTATGGAGTCAGTTCTATTTCAATGAAAACTTTGAAGGAACCTGGAGTGGAACACCGTCTGTACCTTCCGGATGGACAGGGTTTGATGGTGCAGGTGCCACCAATAGGTATTTTGAGAAAGCAACTTATATTGGTGGAGGTTGGACACCTGCCGGAAATGGAACTAAACCTGCCGGGGCAATGGATGGAACTGCTGCGGCACATTATAATGATTATAATGCTACCGCAAATCAGGTTGATGAACTGCAAACCCCGACTATAAACTTATCTACTTCATCTAATCCACGCATCAATTTTTATTATGCCTATCCTTATACCTCCTGGTCAGGTTCTTTGAAATTGATGGGCTGGAACGGTTCTGTCTGGAGTGAAATCGCCACTTACAATTGCACCGGCTCTGTAACTACCTGGACACAGGTAAAAATACCCATACCTTCCATGTATAAAATACCGGGTGCCAGATTTTCCTTTAAAGTGACAGCCGGTTATGGCAGTGCAGACTTATGGTTAGACAAAGTGATTGTAGAAGAAGGTCCGGCTCCCTTAGCAGGGGTTTATTATATCAATCCAGCCGGTGGTTCAAGGACATACATAAGTTTCACTAACGCCATCAACGCTTTAAATGAAGCAGGTATCAGCGCTGCTGTTACTTTTAACGTCGCTGCAGGAACCACATATACGGAAAACTGCCCCGCTATCACAACTAATGGGACATCGACTGCTACAATTACTTTCCAGAGGAGTGGTGGAAGCACTAATCCCATTATATATGCCGGAACTGGAAACGGTTCAGCGGATGCCATTTTAACTTTCGGAGGTTGCGATTACATAACCTTTGACGGCATTGATTTGAGGGAGGCAGCAGGCAACTCTACTGCAATCACTAAAGCAGAATATGGTCTCTATGTAAGAAATGCTTCTGCAACAAACGGTGCAAAAAACAATACTTTCAAAAACAGTAAAATAATTTTAGACAGGTCTAATACAAATATTCCTGTAGGTATCAGGCAGTTTTCTGCAATTAGTCCGTCTGCGGATACAGGTTCAAACAGCTATAACAAGTTCCAGTCAGTTTCAATTGAAAACGCCTGTTGGGGAATACACCTCTCAGGTCATTCCATTTACTTTGACATCGGTAACGAAATAAGTAACTGCACGATTGGTGGAACCACTTCAAACGATGTAGGTAATTTTACTTCAGGTTCTGCTTATGTATATGGTGCTTATTCCAATAATCAGAAAGACTTCAAATTCAATAATAACGAAATTCGGAATGTGACATCCAACTGCGCAACAGCAGATGCTTATGCTGCTTGTTTCAGCGGATTGACAGGCGAAGCCTTGATTTACAACAATAAAATTCATGATATCAGTTTCTTGCCAGCTATTACTACTACCGGATATTGGACTACAGGTTTATTTCTTCAGCTTAATCCCAGTGAAGCCAACACAGCCAAAGTTTATAATAATATGATATACAATTTGTTTCATGGCTACACAGGTGCGACCACTAATACGGCTGTTATGTGGGGTATCAAACTCGGCGCTTCCAGTATTAACAGTACATATAATATAGACTTTAACAGTGTGCGGATAACAGGTCCTGTCAATGCCTCAAGCATCTGTTTTTTAAATAGTAATTCAACTGCCAATGTCGTCAAGGTCAGAAATAATATCTTTGCCAATATGACAGAAGCACAAGTCAATGCCAGACACTATTGCTGGAATTCATCCGGTACAACCTTTGGGGCTGCGGGTTCTGTGTCCAACCGTAATATATTATACATCAGCAATACCACCAATGGTTGTGTCGGATATGTCAATACTGCTGACTGTGTCACTTTAGGAGATTGGATTAGTGCAACCTCCCAGGATACTGAAAGCAAGATTTTGCATCCCCGATTCGGGGACACAGACCTGCATATAGATCCGGCAGAACCCACTCCCGTTGAAGGCAATGCCGGTTATTTCGGAGGCGCAATCACGTGGGTCAACAGTGATTTCGACAACGAAACCAGAGACCCTGTGAATCCTGATATCGGTGCTGATGAAGGCACATTTATGCCGGAAAACGTAGTAGAGCCGCTTTCAGCCTTTTCTGCAGAGCCGTTCATTGGAAACCAGATGAATCTGGCGGCAACAGCCAATGCCAACAATGACGACATCATGGTAGTCTGGGCGACGGATAATGTCTTTGGCACTCCTGTCGGTAATGTCAATTACATAGCCGGCAATTCCGTTTTGGGTGGAGGCACTGTGCTTTATGTTGGTCAGTCAGATTTGCTTCCGAACCATCCCGGCTTGATTGAAGGAACAGCTTATTACTACCGTGCCTGGAGTTGGATACCAAACGGGGTAAATAGAATTTATTCTGCAGTTTATCGGGCAGCCAATGCTACTATTCCTGTTTCAAGTTACCCCTATAATGAAGGATTTGAAACAGGCTATACCCACGCAAATGTCTTAGCTGGCCATTATACTCAGGCGCAGGTTTCAGGCAGCAATTACTGGTCTGCCAATAATTTGTTTACTGACTATAACAGAACCCCCAGGACCGGAAGCTGGAATGCTTTTTTGCGTTATAGCAACGATACATGGCTATTCCATCAATTCCAGTTTAACAGTGGTCAGACCTACAGTTTTAGGATGTATGCACGGCAGGATATGGCGGATACGTCTTATGCTTTTATCAAAGTTGCCTATGGAACAGCAAATAACGCAAGTTCTATGACCAATACTATTGTCAACCGGGCACCGCTGACCTTGGGTGATTATCAGATAATCAGTGGTCAATTCACTCCGACTATAACAGGGTCATATTATGTCGGCATCTTTGGGCGTATGAATGTAACACCCTTTTATATCTCTATCGACGATATTCAAATTAGCGAAGTGGAGCCGTTTCCTTTAGCTCCCACTGATCCCAGCCCCGCTCTTGCTGCAACCGGTCAACCCATAACCACTGATTTGGGGTGGACTAACAATGGAACTGTGACCAGAGTGGATGTTTATTTCTCTACCGATTCACTTCAGGTAGTTAATAAAAACAGCTCTGTAAGGGTGGCTTTTAACCAAACTTCGTCTCTTAATAGTTTTGATTTACCTGTCTTATCATATAATACACGCTATTTCTGGAAAGTGGTCTGCAAGAATGACGGCATAGATGCGGCTGATAGTCCTTTGTGGAAATTTACTACCATGACAGATCCGACGATATATTCTCTTCCTTACACTGAGAATTTTAATGGGGTTACTGTTCCAACCTTACCGAACTATTGGTCGTATAGTGACGGTTATTCTGATGCCGTTTGTTGGAAAACTGCTACCACAACACCCGATAATGCTTTGAAGATTGGCTGGCACGCCACAAATCCTCTGGATGACTGGGTTTTTACGCCTCCAATTCATCTTGCTTCCGGAATATCTTATGATATCTCATTTGATAATAGAGCCCAAAGCACATCCTTTTTTGAAAACCTGGAATTATGCGCCGGAACTGAAGCAAATGCTGCATCGATGGCATCACCGGCTTTGTGGCAAAGGCTTAGTTTTAATGGTGCAACATATCAGACAGACAAGATTTCTTTCATACCGGCTACCACTGGTAACTATTACCTTGGATGGCATGCTTTCAGTATTGCAGATCAATATGGTATGTATCTGGATAATATAATTGTCTCGCGCACGCCTGAATATCATATCACACCTGCAGGTTACGACTTTGGTTCTGTTTCTTGTGGAGATAGTCTTAGTATGAATTATACTATTTCAAATACCGGGGAGGGAACACTATTAATAAATGCTGTCAGTCTAACCGGAAACGCAGATTTCACATTGTATGATGTACCGGCTCTGCCTTACAGCTTAGATCACAATACCACAATGAACTTCAGTGTTTCATTTAAGCCCAATGAAACCGGAGCCAGGTCCGCAATACTCCACATAACAGAGTCAACAAACCTTTCTGAGCATACCTATGACATCTCAGGAAACGGAATTTCATCTACGATTTCTGCTGTACCAAATCCTATGACTCCAACTGTGCAACAGTCAACAATCACGCTAATTCCATTGATGATTTACAATACTGGATTAGGGCGTCTTGATTTTGAGGTTGGAACGCCTACAAACGATTGGTTGTCTCTAATCCCTCAATTCGGTTCAATAGCTTCAGGGGACAGTCTGCAAGCCAATATTGCATTAAATAGTTATGGTCTTGAGCCCAGCGCGATTTCAGGAACCCTGACCTTGTTTACAAATGATTTTGAGAATCCGAACTACCCAATTAATGTTTACCCTACTATCACATGGGCTCCAATTGCCGCAAACTTTTCTGCAGATCCATTATCGGGTCATGCGCCGCTAGAAGTCAATTTCATTGATTCATCCCATATTGGACCGCAACTGCCGGGTGCAACTGTAAGTGTCTGGCAATGGGATTTCCAGAACGATGGAATCATAGACAGTTATGAGCAAAACCCGAGCTTTATTTACAACCTACCGGGAGTATATTCCGTTAAACTAACGGCAATTAGCAGTAATGGTATGTCATCCACAATTGTGAAGACAAACTACATTTCTGCAACCAACCAGTCTCCCATTATTTTAGATCCGATAAGCCCCATCTTTATGATGGAAGACGTAGCCTATGGACCTGTAAACCTACACACATACTTTTCTGACCCCGATTCAGACCCTTTAACATTTACAGCGACAGGTAGCGCACACATAACTGTACATCTTAACGGTAACAGTTTCACACTGATTCCGGTACATAACTGGACAGGTGAAGAAACAGTCACGTTCACAGCAACCGACCCGTTGGGCTGGAGCGTGAGTTTCACGCTTCCGGTTACGGTAAACCCAAGTAATGACCCTCCTGTGTTTAATCCTCCCGAAAGGTTCTATTTTCTGAAAACCACTACTTATACAGTGAACTTTGGCGACTATATCACTGACCCGGATACTCCCGATGCCCAAATATACATACTAATCGCCAACGCATCTCCGACTCAGCAAATCATAGCTAACTATACTCCTGGAGTGCCAGGAGTTTTAACCTGCTCTTTCTCTGCCCCGCCGAGTTTCGTGGGTTTTGAAGATTTTAACATCATTATCAACGATAATATATCCCGCACCATAACTGAATCCACTTTCAGAGTGGAAGTTATTAACCAGCTTGTACCCCAGGTTACAATCAGCACGACCTCTGGTTATACCGGGCAGCAGGTTCAATTCAATGACACAACCCTAGGTAATCCAAACCAATGGACCTGGAACTTTGGAGATAATACTGCTACAAGCTCTTTGCGTAACCCTATTCATGCTTATCAAACCCCTGGCATTCACTATGTCCGGCTGACAATCTCCAACACTACGGCACAGATAGCGCCTGTCTCTACTGATTTAATTGCCATATCGATGGCAGGAATACTTGCCCCTACCGATATCAGCGGAACCAATAACTGGCAACAATTGGAAGGTCAGAACGAGTATAATGTGTTTGCCAATGTTGTTATTCATCCCGATGGTGTACTAAATATCAGCCCCAATATTCACGTAAACATATTCGATACTACATCGGTCAATGTTAGCGGTGCAATCAATGCTTCTCACGTTACTTTCCATCCGATGAATATCGATGCCTGGGGTGGTTTGAGGTTCAACGGCTCAGCAAATACCAGCCTCATCACAAACTGCACCATCCAAAACGCTCTCAATCCAGTTGTCATTGATAATGGTAACGTTCAATTTATAAATAGCACAATTCAGTCTTATTTCAACCAAGGTACCCTGATTATTGGAACAGGTGTGCAAATTCTTGGTGATTCGTCACCGTCTCTGAACAATATTGGGATTAGTAACTATGCAACCGGTATTTTGATAGATGGAACCACGAACCGCAATAGGTCAACCCCTACCCTGACCAATATCAGAATCTCAAATAGCGGCTTACCTGCGCGCGATAGAACCGATAAAACTGCCGTGGATGTCAGAGGCGAGGTAAGTCCGGTCATCGACAACCTCGAGATTATAGATTTCGATTACGGTATAACTTTCGACAATTCCAGCTCATTAATCACGACAACCCCTTCCATACACGGCGTCAGGATTGTCAATGAACCACTCAGCACATCCGCAGGTCTGGTTGGTCTCAGCATTATGGGCAATGTCCAGGTTACTTTGGACAGCCTCTATATTGATAATTACGATACCGGTTTGATTTATCAGGATTATACACCATCGAGCCGCACTACTCCGACTTTGACCAATATCCGAGTCCGCAATAGTACAAATGCTTCAAGAGGCACTGACGTTGGTGTGGTTTTTGATAACGTCAAAGAGGTTCAGTTTACAAATAGTGATATCGATTCCATGTCCACCGGAATCAGGATTCTATGTAGTGCAAGCAGCACGACTTCAACGCCTACCCTGACCAATATCCGGGTTCGCAATAGTACCAACGCTTCCAGAGCTGTGGATACAGGTATTGAAATCAGCGGTTATGTCTCACCTCAGTTTAACGATGTCTTGATTGAGAACTATATTCAGGGGTTGACTTACACCGGCACCGGCACATCATTTAGAACCACAACTCCCACTCTGACCAATATTCGGGTTCGCAATAGTACCAATGCTTCCCGTGCAACTTCAATTGGAGTAACGCTAAAGGACGTAGTTAATGTCATTGCAACCAACGATACCATAGATGGTTATACGCTGGGCATGGAAATTACCAATGATATAGGCAGAACCACTTCAACACCGACTTTGACCAATATCAGGGTACGCAATAGCACCAATGCATCACGTCAGGATGACACAGCTATATATCTGGGAGAGAACGTAGCCGGTTCTCTGACCAATTGCCTGATTGAAGAGGCAAAAACAGGCGTTTTTCTGGCTGATGGGAATAGCACCGAGCTTACTTATAATCTATTCAAAAACTGTGGTATTGGCTATCAAGCCTCAGGATATAACCTGCCCCAGCCAATCAAAAACAACATTTTCAAGCTGGAAACTGCCTGGCAGAGTGCTCATACTTGGACTTTTGTGCCAATTTCCATCCAATACACAGGTCCATGGAGTATCCATAATAACACAATTTGGGGCTATAACAAAGCTCTGACAGCCTCTAATGTCTCCTTTAACTTCACGAATAATATTGTCTGGGATGATGCCAATATCGTAGCTCCCTTTGACTCTATCAATTCAGACATTTTATACACATATAACGATATCAGAATGACTGGCGGTTTTCCAACTGGCTCCGGCAATTTCAATGCAGATCCCTTATTGGTCAATCCCACCACTAATGATTTTCACCTGACCTATAACAGTCCTTGTATAGACGCCGGCAGTCCTCTCTCGTCACATGACCCGGACAGCACAGTCACGGACGTCGGAGCCTTTTATTATCTGCACAAAGCTTCCTTTACACCTGTGACTGTCAGTGGTCCGGTCGGTACTGAGGTTAGTTTCGTCAATACCTCACTCGGGCATGATGATTCCGGTACTGTGGTTGCCTGGGATTTGAACAATGACGGCACAGTGGAAGCAACCACTTCGAATTGGAACTATCAATTTGATACTCCGGGAATTTATGACCTGAAGCTGACTATGACGACCGGTGCTTTGGTCGATACTTTTCTTTGTGCTGATGCCTTCGTAATCGGTAGTTCGCAGTTAAAGGCTCCCCAAAATGTCACTATCTCAAATCTGGGGGATGATATTAATCTGGGATGGTCTGCTATAACCGAAACCATTGATGATTTGCCCTCGCATGCAGATTATTATATCGTCTATAAATCCGCTTTGCCAGAGGGAGAATTTGTCTATCAAAACTACATTGAAGCTGCCGAAACCGCTTTTACAGATGAAGACGCAACTCTTGATACAGAAGGCTTTTACTTTATAGTCGGTTTTGCCGGCACGTTACCGGATTTAATTGACTACATCGCAGCCCACGGTTCATACCCGTAATGGTAGGCATGAAACGAGTTAAGAAGTTCGATTTTACGCCTTTAGTACCTGAATCCGTACTTAGGTTGATTTCTTCAAAGCCCATAAACCGGCTAAAGTTACCTATGGTACATTCTGCTAATATGGGTGTTTTGTTTCTGGATATAACAGATTTTACCAAATACACTGAATTAGCCAGTTCCACCGGACATTACGGCATCGAAATGATAACCGGTTTTCTGAATCAGTATTTTGACCTGATAGTCGGCATTATCAGCAAACATGGCGGTGAAGTTGTCAAGTATGGTGGCGATTCATGTTTGGCTATTTTTGGAGGACATGAGCACATCGCACGTGCCAACCTGCTGGCATGCCACAAATCCATCCTGAACAGTGTCCGGGATTCCGGCTTAAGTAAAATGTTCTCTTCTGGATTCGATTTTCAAATACATGGCAGCATAACTTATGGTGAAGTAATTACTTATATCGTGGGCAAGCCCGATGTTTCTTTAAATTATTTTATGAGTGGCAGTGCTATTAAACGAGCTTATGAACAGGATGCCGGGACAACCAAGGGTGAGATTGCCATTGACGATTCTGTGCTCACACCGGCACAAAGCGTTTTTGACCAGATAGTCGAATCTACCGTTGCCCCAATTAAAATCCACAAGCAAAAAGCTGCTCTTTTTGTGCCGGCAATCATTCGTAACAAACTGGCTGACCGCAGTTCCAGAGCAGAGCTTAGAAAGGCTGCCATCATCTTCATCAATATCAGCTGCCCTAATGAGGATGATATCATTGCAGCAGAAGACTACCAATCTTTATATAAAATTATTTCCCGTTGGGTGATTGATTTTGACGGAACTATCAACAAAATTGATTACAGCGATAAAGGCTATCTGATTATTATTGCTTTCGGAGTACCGCACAGTCACACGGATTTGATTGAAAGAGCGTTTCTCTGTGCCTGGAGAATTTCTGTTCAAAGCCGGACACGCACTGATTTAAAGCTGCGGATTGGTATCACAGGCTGCAATATCTATGCCGGCATCATCGGCTCTAAAGCACACTACGAATATGGAATTATCGGCAACGGAGTCAATATCGCAGCCAGATTGATGTATAGTGCCGGATATGGGGAAATAATACTGTCCGAGTCAGTAGTCGAACGTATCCGCAACCGCTTCAAGGTCAGCTTTATCAAGGAAACAACCGTCAAAGGCATCCGGGACAACATAATGATGTACAGGCTGGTCGGTGAGTTGCCGGAAAACTGGTTTGCCTTGCAGCAGAACTATGCCAATTATCCTATCTTAGCCAGAGAAAAAACCATCAGCAGCATTAAATCCATGCTGGTTTCCCATCATCATAAAATCACCTTAGTGGTCGGAGCATCCGGCTTTGGGAAATCCTATCTTGTGTTTCAGATTGGGCAGAAATGGGTCGATGCCAAAAAGGAAATCTTCTATTATGCCGGTGATCAGATAACCAATAAACGCAGACTGGAATTCTTCTTCCAGCTCATCAGGCGATATCTGGGCATAGATAATTTCCATCAGGATTTCGATAAATTAGCCGAATGGAGCCATACCATGAATCTGCAAGTGGATATTGAGCTTCTGACCAAATGGCTGATAGGCAAGCATGATACAGGCACGGGAACACATTCAGCTTCTGATTTGCAATATGAGCAAAGCGTCTTTCAGGAGACCCTCGTCATGGTGTGCTATAATATAATGAAGAAGTTGGAACTGGTCATTATTGAAAATCTGGAATTCCTCGACCCTGAATCATTGAATCTGATTTCCACCTTGCTACCCATGCTGCACAACAACGGCAATAGAATCATTCTGACCTGTTTCCGGCACGTGTTTCACGATGTTTTGGACAAACACGATCCCTTTATTGCTGAATTGCTGCCATTTTCTATCTCGGAAACTGCCAATATTGCCGGCTTTTTCCTGCCCAATATTGCCAAAAATGCAGCGAAACTCATCTATGAGCTGACCTCAGGGAATCCGCTGTTCATTCGGGAGCTGTGCCTGGTGCTGCAGGGTTTACTGTCCGACAAAAATGACCTGCTGACAGAAGCCACATTGCAGGAACTGGAGCATCGTCACCTTTTACCTGAATCCTTGGAAAGCCTGTTTATCAGGACATATGATAATCTGCCAGAAAACACCAAAACCGTTATCAAACTTTCCGCAATTCTCACCAAGAGTTTCACGGCAAATGAGCTCAAGCGTTATCTGCCCAAACCACTGCACTCCAAGCTGGAGAATATTATGGACGAACTTCTGTCTTGCAGATTGCTTTCAGTGAAAACCATCGACCCGCAGACAGAATATGTGTTCCCCAACAACATTGTCCGAGAAGCAATTTACAGGACTATCCTGCTGGGGGAAAAAAAACAACTGCACAATGCTATAGCGCAAACCTTGATTGAGACATTGGGCGACAGGGTCAATGAACATCTGGAAACAATTGCAGAGCACTTTATCAAAGCTCAGGAAGACAAGCTCATCACAATTTGGGCGTTGCAGGCAGGACAAAAGCTGCTGGGCTTAGCAGACTATGAAAGCAGTATTTACTATCTAAAAAAAGCTTTGGAATCTGCACCTGATGAAGAAACAAAGACCCTGATAAACCTAATGCTTTTGGAAGCTTATGTCTTTCAGGGTAAAACCGCTGAAGCAAAAACTCAGCTTGAATTATTATCCCATCTTGAAAAGCACTGGCAGCCTTTATCCGACCGCTTTTTTTGGCTGTATAGCAGATATTTGAATTGTATGTCTGACTTCGGGACAGCATTTCAGAAGATTGAGGCATGGCTGTCCAAGGTAAAAGACGGGAATTACCATTACCTCATCATGTTAGACAAAATGCACTGCCTCTTGGTACTTGAAACCAAAGATGAGTTTGAAGCGCAAGCCCTCAAATTCTACAATGAGTTGCAGCTTTCCAAGGAAACTGCCTTTCAGAATAGGCTTGCTGCGATATTGGGTCAGTTCTATTTGGAGCAGTCAAATTATCTTAAGGCAGGTGAGTTTTACCGGCTCAGATTGGACTATGCGCTGAAGCAGCATGATTTTCTGGGACAGCGTATTGCCCTGACGTCTATGGGGATTATCAGTTCCCGTTTAGGTGAAAAAAAGACAGCTCTGAAACTCTATGGCAAGGCTTTGGAAATTGCCGAGAGACTGGGTGACCGCAATGGCTACAGCAAGATTTTGCTTGATATGGGTGCTTTGTACCGCAACGAACAGAATTACAATCTCGCCATGGAGTGTTATCTGAAAAGTCTGAACCTGGCTGAGATAACACAAAACCGTCTTCAGAAAGCTACTTTGCTCTATGACATCGGCGAATTGCATTATTATCTGGGAGAATTGCACGTTGCGCTGGATTATTTCAAAAAATCTATGGCTATCTCTGTGGAAATCGGCGATGAAGTCGGCATTACTTTTTGTAACGATGCCAGAGGTGATATCCTCTTTAAACTTGAGCGTTATGATGAAGCAGAAGCGACCTACCAAAAGAACCTGAAAATTCAAATGAAGCTCAAAGACAAAGAAGGCATGGGTCACACCGTTGGAAATCTTGGCAACATTGCCAAAAAGAAAGAGAACTTTCCACTGGCTGCTGAGTTTTATCATAAGCAGCTTGAATATCTTTTGGAAGTGGGCGACAAAGACGGTATGGGCAGAGCCTGGTTCAACCTTGCCATGCTGGAAATTGAGCAACAACAATTTGCAGATGCGCTCGAACCCTTGCACAAAGCTATGCAATTATTTCAGGAGTGTAACGCCACCTTTTATATAGAAATCACTCAGTCTCAGCTTGATGAGGTGCAGCAGAAGCTACAACCGGAACATTCCTAACACCATTGAATATAGCCAGAATCCGTCATTCCTACGCAGGCAGGAATCCAAGGTATCGTCATTCCTGAGCAGACAGGAATCCAAAGCACCGTCATTCCTACGCAGGCAGGAGTCCAAAGCACCGTCATTCCTACGCAGGCAGGAGTCCAAAGCACCGTCATTCCTGCGCAGGCAGGAATCCAGTTCTTTTCTTATCCACTATTCTTTAGGCTGCTGAGCTTCATCATACTTGGATATGGGATAGAGCACTCCCCACACCATATTTATGTCTTGGGTCAGATATTGTTTGGCGACTTTTTGCAGCTCTTTCAGGTTTAGTTTGTTGATTTCCTGTGCATCATTGAGCAATCCTTCCAACGGTAATTTGTTCCATGCCTTTTTGTAAGCATTATTCAGCCACCAGCGGTTTTCCGTCATATCTGTTTCCAGCTTCTTTTGCCGTGTGACCTTGACCACATTTACATACTTTTCGCCAATCTGTCCGGCTTTCAAACTGTCCAGAGTGCTGATAACAGCTTGTGACAGCTCTTCCACTCGGTCCGGAGCGCATTGCATATAAATGCTAATCTGGAATTTGGAAACAGGGTACTTCTTTTCATCATTCCAGGCACCGATAAAATACACTCCGCTTCTGGTTTCGCGAATGTTTTCGCGCAGTTTTTCATTCATCAGATAGGATAAATTGGTAATTCTATTATCAATCTTAGCGTCAAAATCACAGTTCCCCGTAATGATAAACTGCACAGTACTCTTTTCATCCTGTCCTTTATAAACGACAATCTCTTTTTTACCTTTGGCAAAGCGCACGCCCGTGTCTTTAATCTTTTCTTTCAACCCTCTGGCAGGCAGGTTTGCCAGATACTTTTCACAAAAGCCTTTTAGCGTCTGCTCCTCAAAGTTGCCTATAATGATAAAGGTGAAGTCGCTAAAATCGGCAAATCTTTCTTTGTAAATCTGCAGAATGCGGTTCATATCCAGCTTTTGAACATCGTCTGCTTTCATATTGGTCATACGGGGATTATGGTCATAGAGGGTGGCATAAACTGAGTCGTCATAAGCTGACTCAGGATTGAGGGCTTCGTTTTCCATCCAGGCTTTGGTGCGTGCCTGCCAACCGGCAAAACTCTGCTCATCCAGTTTTGGAGCGGTGGCATAGAGGTAAATCAATTGAAACATCGTTTCCATGTCTGCCTTGGAGCAATTTGCGTTGAAGCCTTCTTCATTGGCGTAAATATAAGGAGAAACATTGACAATTTTACCTGCCAGTTTCTTTTTTAAGGTGGTGGCATCCAAATCTTTGACACCACTTTCGGAAATTATTCCGGCTGCTTCCCGAGCTTCATACAGATCTTCGAGTTTATACAACGAGGTCCCACCCGGGCTGAAAGCTTTGAGCAACACTTCATCATTCTTAAAAGTAGTCTGTTTAAACAGCACTTTGATCCCGTTATTCAGCTTCCATTGCTTGAGACCGGGCTTGGCATAAACCTTTTCAGAGATAACTCTGCCGGGTTGCCAATCTGCCTGAAGCAGTGCTTCAGTGCTGACGTTATCCACATAAGGCGAAATCTCGGCAGCTTTAACCTGCGCCAGCAAACCCAGCAAATCGCTTTCTTTGGGAATATCCAGCCCTTCCTTTTCTGGTGCTGCAACGGCGATGACCAGATTTGTCTCGGTAATCAGTTCGAGGCAGATAGCGTTCACATCGTCCATGTAGATATCATTGTAAAGCTGTTTGTTCAAAGCAACATTTTGTTCAACGCCCATCACAGGATTGCCAACAGTAAAGTTTGTCACATATCTCCAGACCAGACGGCCTGAATCCTGTTTGTCTTTTTCCGCTAAAGTTCTTTCTGATGAGCGGATAGCAACCTGTTTTGCCCTGTCTAATTCCGATGCAGTAAAGCCATATTTTTTTACCCTTTCGGCTTCTGTGAGCAGAGCTGTCGCACCTCTGAGGATGCCGGTTTCCTGCACACTCGCCGCCATTACATAATTTGATTTACTCCGCGTAATCTGGTTATTGTAATTATAAGCCTCTGAAAAAGGCGGGTCTGCCTGTTGGGCAAGTTCCTGCAAACGGTTGTTCAGCATTTGTGTAAACAGGTTTTTAATCAGACTTTTGCGGTAATCTCCGACCGTTTTAACACTCGCTTTATCGCGTTTCCAGATTAACTGCACAGAAGTTTCTGGCGCTTCTTTATCAACGACTATTACAACTTTGGGTTCCACGTTATCAGGAACATCGTAAAGCACTGCTTCTCTTGGATTTACTTTGGCTGGAATATTGCTGAAATTATCGATAATCAGCTGTTCCACCACTGCTGCGTCAAAGTCTCCCACTGCAATAACTGCTTGCAGGTCAGGTCGATACCAGTCGTTGTAAAATCTCTTAATTGTTTCTGGTTTAAAGCTTTGCAGCGTTTCCAATTTCCCGATGGGCATGCGTTCAGCATATTTGGAACCGGCAAAAATCACCTGCCTCTGTTTGTCATAAATCCGCTCATCCGCGCCTTGCCCGCCGCGCCATTCTTCAATTATCACGCCGCGTTCCCGGTTCAATTCATCAGAATCAAAACTGACTCCGGCAGCCCAGTCGCTGAGAATCAGGAAAGCTTTGCGAAACTGTTCCTGATTATCGGTGGGAATTTGCAGTTGATAAATCGTCTGGTCAAGACTCGTCATCGCATTTAAACCATTGGCATAACCCATCCCGATGGAGTTGAGATAGTCCACCAGTTCAGATTTCTTAAAATGCTTGATGCCGTTGAAAGCCATGTGTTCCGTAAAATGTGCCAAACCCTGCTGGTCATCATCTTCCTGCACGGAGCCGACATTAACCGCCAACCGCAGTTCAGCTCGGCTTGATGGCTTGTGATTGACCTTGATATAATAGGTCATCCCGTTTGGCAATTTCCCGATTTTCAAATCAGGGTCTGTCGGCAGCAGCGTGGTGTAATCAACTGCAGTTTGGGCAAATAACATCCCGCAGACTAAGAGCAGTAATAGTATAAGCGAGTTCTTAAACATAATCAATTCCTTTATTATCTCTTTTCGAGGTTCTATCTATCTATTTTTATATGCATTTATTAAATTTACATACTTGCATATTTCATTCCTCTAATCATCGACTTTTCGTCAACCTCTTGTTTTATTTATTACCAAATTCTCACTTTCAGAGTGTACCCCAATTTCCATTCCTACACAATGATGTTTCCTGATTTGAGTTGACACTTTAATGTTTTTAGGGGATATTCTTCTTGTCAAGACCAATCTTCTTTATCTTGACTACCAGTGCTTTAGAGTAGGTTCTTGCCCCCTGCCCGGGCAGG
>Ga0247841_10007830_pt1 | contig 15662 bp, 12 predicted proteins | sample LaCruzMarch2015__2_FD_192410 | JGI IMG/M metagenome (GOLD analysis project Ga0247841, IMG submission 192410) | Freshwater microbial communities from meromictic Lake La Cruz, Castile-La Mancha, Spain - LaCruzMarch2015_18m | ecosystem: Environmental > Aquatic > Freshwater > Lake | place: Spain...
ATACAGAATACAGAATACAGAATACAGAATACAGAATACAGAATACAGAATACAGAATACAGAATACAGAATACAGAATACAGAATACAGAATACAGAATACAGAATACAGAATACAGAATACAGAATACAGAAGACTAATGACGAATGACGAATGACGAATGACGAATGACTGAAAAACCTAAGAATAAGGAACTGGATGCGCTGATCAGCCTGCTGGATGAGCCTAATGAGGACATTTTCCAGGCTATCCGCGACAGGATCTTTGCACATGGCAAAGATGCGGTTCCAGTTCTTGAAAATGTCTGGGAGAATTCTTTTAATCCGCTTATCCAGCATCGCATAGAGGATCTGATCCATCATATCCAATTTGAAAATCTGAAGAAAGAATTAAATGAATGGTCGCAGTTCGGACATCACGACCTGATGCAGGGAACGCTGCTGGTCACCAAATTTCAATACCCCGACCTGGATGAAGATGCGAACATTAAAAAGATCGGTCAGTTTTCGCAGGATGTCTGGCTTGAGCTGAACCAGAATCTGACCGGGCTGGAGAAGGTCAAGGTGATCAATCATATTTTATTCGATATACATAAACTGGCCGGAAATGTTACGAATGTCAACTCGGCCGATAATTTTTACATCAATAACCTGCTCGATTCCAAAAAGGGCAGCCCGCTCATCCTGGGAATTATCTATATTTCCATTTCGCAAAGCCTTCACATTCCCATCTACGGTGTTGATTTACCACGGCACTTCGTACTGGCTTATACCGATGAAATCATGCTGATGCCCAGGGATATACCTGAAGGCGATGTATTATTTTATATCAATCCTTTCAATAAAGGAGCGGTTTTTACCAAGAATGAGATTGAGCTTTTCATCAAACAGCTGAAACTGGAGCGAAAAGATTCTTATTTTATCCCTTGTGATAATAAAACGATCATCAGGCGGATGATCAACGAGCTTATCTACATTTATGATCAGTCGGGAAACCCTGTAAAAAGGGACGAGATGACGGAACTGCTGGGGATGATTGATTAATTGCAAATACCAATTCTCTGCGAAACTCAGCGATTCCTCTGCGGAACTCTGCGAAACATATCAGAAGCTATTACGCAGAGTTTCGCAAAGAAGACGCAAAGTTTCGCAGAGTTATTGCTACCATGTTTTATTTCTGCAAAAATTTAAGAATATTACTTTCCACTCTTTTCAGCACTTCCTTTGTATCGCCGCGGACGAATTCTTCTCCGGTAATTCCTTCGTACAGTTCGATATAGCGCTCAGAAACGGATTTGACAAATTCATCAGACATAAATGGGACCTTTTGCCCGGTTTTGCCCTGAAAACCGTTTTCCATCAACCATTCCCTGACAAATTCCTTGGAAAGCTGCTTTTGCTGCTCGCCTTTGGCAAAACGTTCTTCATAGCCGTCAGCATAGAAATACCTTGATGAATCAGGAGTATGGATTTCATCGATCAGGTAAATATTTCCGCCGGCCTTGCCGAATTCATATTTAGTATCGACTAATATCAGCCCCATTTTTGCTGCAATTTCAGAACCTCTCCGGAAAAGATCGAAAGTGTATTTTTCAAGCAGCATGTAATCTTCTTCTGAAATAATACCCTGGCCGATGATCTCTTCCCTTGAGATATCTTCATCATGACCTTCTTTGGCTTTGGTGGTGGGTGTTATGATTGGTTGATGAAAACGTTCATGTTCGCGCATTCCGTCGGGGATCGGAACGCCGCAGATCGACCTGGCGCCGCTTTTATAAGTCCTCCATGAGCTTCCGGTGAGGTATCCACGGATGATCATTTCCACCGGGAAGGGTTCGCAGAACTTTCCGACCATTACCATCGGATCAGGCACAGCCATCATCCAGTTGGGGACAATGTCGCGCGTCGCTTCGAGAAACTTCGCCGCTATCTGGTTAAGTACCTGGCCTTTGTAAGGGATGCCGCTGGGCAGGACTACATCGAAGGCCGAAATACGGTCGGTGACCACCATTACCATCAATTCATCGTTAATATTATAAACATCACGGACCTTTCCGTGGTAAACACCTTTCTGGCCAGGGAACTGGTAGTCGGTTCTGACGATGACATTTTGCATATCCTGTGCGTTTATTGATTGTTTCTTTCTTTGCCGTAGGCTTCGATGATTCTGATCACGAGCCGGTGGCGGATAATATCGCGCTGATCCAGGTAGATGAAGTCCATTCCCGGTATGTCTTTCAGGATCCTGGCAGCATGGACCAATCCTGATTCCTGGTTTTTTGGCAGGTCAATCTGGGTTATATCGCCGGTGACGATAAATTTAGAAGATTTTCCCATCCGGGTAAGAAACATTTTAAGCTGGCTGGAAGTCGTATTTTGTGCTTCATCGAGGATGGCAAAAGCATGGTCCAGTGTCCGTCCGCGCATAAAGGCCAGGGGCGCCACTTCGATGGTTCCGTCTTCGAGATACGTAAGCAGTTTCTGCGTTGGAAGCATATCGCGCAGGGCATCGTAAAGCGGCTGAAGGTAGGGGTCCAGCTTATCTTTCAGGTCGCCGGGCAGAAAACCCAGGTTTTCACCGGCTTCGACGGCGGGGCGGGTAAGAATGATCCGGCGTACTTCTTTATTTTTCAGCGCCCTGACAGCTAATGCCACGGCGGTGTAAGTTTTACCCGTGCCGGCCGGGCCTATTGCGAAGACCAGGTCGTTATTGCTGCAACTTTCCACCAGCTTCTGCTGATTGATGGTCAGGGCTTTGACAATGCGGCCATCACGGCCATGCACCAATATATCGTCGGATTGTTGCTGCCTGATTAGGCCGTCTGATTCATCTTCCCCGCCCTGCATGATCTGCAGGATATCGCTTTCGGTAATCTTACCGAATTTTTCGTAGCTGAGAAGCAGGAGGGAGAATTTGGTTTCGAAAGCAGTCAGCTCTTCTTCCTCACCGAATATTTTAATGATATCACCCCTTGCAACGATCTTCAGCTTTGGAAATTGTTTTTTAATTAGATTGAGATGCACGTCATTCACACCGTATATCTCAAGTGGATTGTAAGTTTCGGTTGAAATGACCCTTTCGCTCATATTACTATAAACAGCTTTATAATGAAGAAGTTCAAAAGTATTAAAAAATGCGCTCCATCTTTGAAGATTTCTTAATTTTGACCGTGAGATTTCAAGTGACGGATCATTTGACAGATCAGGATTATTAACACCATCAAGCTTTCTATGTCTATTATTACACTGACAAGCGATTGGGGCCAGCGGGATTACTTCCTGGCAGCGGTGAAAGGAAAGATCCTGAGCCTGTTGCCATCTGCCAATATTGTCGATATTTCACATGACATCAGTCCGTTCAACCTCAAACAGGCTTCCTTCATTATCCGGAACACTTTTCCGCATTACCCCCGGGGTACGGTGCATATCCTTTCTGTCCTGACCGAAAAGACTGAAAAGACACCTCACCTGGCTGTTCAATATGGCGGGCAGTTTTTCATCGGGGCGGATAATGGCATTTTCTCCCTTATTTTCGACAAAAATCCTGAAAAAGTTATAAGAATATCTTCTTTGAATGAAAACGGGATAAAGGATATCCCCGCCCGCGACCGGTTTGTGGAAACCGCTGTTCAATTAGCATCCGGGCGGCCTATCGAAGAACTTGGCGAACCGGTTTCACAATGGAAAGAACAGTTGCATTTTCTCCCGGTTGTTTCAGGCGATATCATCAGGGGAGTGGTTATTTATATCAACCAGTATGAAAATGTAGTGACCAATATCACCCGCGATCTTGTTGAAAAAGTGAGCAAAGGACGAAAATATATCATTGATTTCCGCGGAGAATCAATCAACGGGATAAATCATTCTTACCAGGAGGTGCCTATTGGGGAAATAGTAGCTTTGTTTGGCTCTACCGGCCACCTGGAAATTGCCATCAACCAGGGCAATGCGGCCAGTTTACTGGGATTGGATATCAACGACCCGGTGAGGGTAGAGTTCAAAGTTTAGAGTTCATAGTTCATGCTCCAACGACTAAAGCCGTTGGTTCCAATCTAGTTACAATATCTAAACCGACGGCTTCAGTCGTCGGTTTACAAAAAAAAAGAGGCTGCTCAGACATTTGAGACAGCCTCTTTTTAAAGTATTTGCACTAATTATAATATTCTCCTGAAACGGATCACTGCGAATGTCACAATAAGCATGATACCAATGTAGAGCGCCCAGTTGGAAATGGGAATCAGAGGAGCACCGCATGGTGCGATTCCAAGTGGGGTAAGTTTTAAATCCAGCTGGAAACTTGTAGCAACATCATAGACGATCACCTGTACATTGTAAGTAGAACCAGGTGTGGCACCTGCAGGTACAGTAAGGCACCTTGTAAACGGATCATCATTTAATCCGGTAGTAGTATAAGTGTAAGAACCACCATCTACGCTAACATTATTCTCGTCAAGCAGGTTATATTCTACTCTCACTTCGTGTGAAGGCCGCTCTGAATCAACCTCAATTTCTGCGCAAACATCAGCACCCGGATTTACACATGTTGCATCTAAATTAACATATCTTATTGATGCATCTCCGGCGCAATCATTTACCAGAAGCTGTCCCCAGTCAACTTCTACACACCAACCAGCCACGTCGATTGATACTTGAACCAGGTTTTTACCATTTGGGCCCGGAACAACCCAGCTTGGATCTACCGCAAAAACACTTGTGCTCCATGAATCATTATTTCCTGTCAGAGCGCCAAGTAAATGACCGTTAAAGTAAACATGGTCAACTTCACCAGAAGTTTCATCAACATCCCAGGTGTATAGACTCAATTGGGCACTTGTGATGGCAGGTTCTTCACAAAAAATGTTAAATTCAATTGGAGTTAAATTATCCATATAACACAGATAATTATCCATGTCAAAATCAGATATTCCGTCAAGGGCATTTCTTTCATTATCTGTTCCTGTAAAGAAAATGCATTGACCTCTTGAGCTGATATTGAATAGATTAACGGATATATTGATTTTAGGGGCGAACTGGTCGCTAGTAATGACCAGGATCTGAGCGCTTAATACTTCGCTGATATCCATTGCGTTATAGGTAAGCTTAATCTCTATGGTTTGACCCGGGGCAACTGTTCCGCTGGTTGGAGTAACAGTCATCCAGGAAACGCCTTCGGTGGCGGTTTCAAGAAATTTATACAAACCTTCCGATGATTCAATACTTTCACCAGTTAATTTGCCTGTAGTTGTTCCTTTTGTTGTTTCAACAGCTTTCAGATCGAATGTAATACTGGTGTTTCCGTTATTAGTAAATAACACCGTTTCAGTTCCCCTGGCATCACTGGATGAGATGTGGGAAGGGTTTAAACTGTAAGACTGGGCATTAACTGCGATTCCCATAAAAATAAAAAGGGAAACCAGAATTGAGGATAAGATTGTTTTTTTCATAACTGATTAATTTTAGTTTTAAATTTCTGCAAATTTAACCTTTGTGATAAAAAAGTCAACTGTTTCAACTCACTTTTTTGTATGAATAAATTTATCCGGACATCTTTTTTTATAATACCTATTCTGTCAGGGTGTTGTGAGTGGGGGATTAATGTACGAATAAATTTATCCGGACACTTAGGCCGGGGGGTGACGTTTGACGCTTTATCACTATCTGCAGGGGGCAGGGGTGGGATGCCAATCATTAAAATTGATATCTTTGCCCTTTGTTTGGATAATTCAAGCTGAAATAAATATGCTGACGCTACTTCTTAAAGAAATCAGTTCTTTTCTCAGTTCGCTGATCGGCTACATCGTCATTACGGTGTTTTTGCTTATCAATGGATTGTTTCTTTGGGTATTCCAGGGCGACTTCAATATACTTGACTTCGGTTATGCCAATCTCGACGGGCTTTTCATGATTGCCCCGTTCGTCTTCTTATTCCTCATCCCGGCCATTACCATGCGATTGTTCGCTGAAGAGAAAAGGACGGGGACTATGGAACTGATTCTTACAAAACCACTTACAGAGTTTGAAATTGTAATGGCTAAGTTCCTCTCAGGCCTCATCCTGGTAATTTTCTCCCTTCTGCCTACCCTTGTTTATTTCTTCTCGGTATATCAACTGGGGCTGCCAAAAGGGAATATTGATATGGGTGGAATGTGGGGTTCTTATATCGGTCTTCTTTTCCTTGGCGCATCTTTCGTGGCTATCGGGATGTTCGCCTCCAGTCTCACCGATAACCAGATCGTATCCTTCATCATCGCTGTTTTTCTTTGTGGCTTTCTTTATATCGGGTTCGATTTCATCTATTCTTTTGATCTCTTTGGAAAGATCGACCTTCTCATCAAATCACTCGGTATCAATGATCATTATAAATCGATGAGCCGCGGAGTGATTGATACCAGGGATATGATCTATTTCCTGGGCATCATCTCCTTCTTTATTCTTCTGTCGAAGTATTCCATTGAAAGGAGAAAATGGTAAGCCATGGAAAAGACTAAGAATAAACAAAGGAGCCTGAGGCGAAGCAGCCTCGTACAGTTGATACTGGGTGTCCTTATTATTATACTTGCCAATATAATCGGTTCATTTGTATTCACCCGGTTTGACCTGACATCAGAGAAGCGCTATTCACTTTCTCCGGTGACTAAAAAGCTATTAAAAGAGACTGATGATATTGTTTATTTCAGGGTTTACCTTGAAGGAGATTTCCCTGCCGGCTTTAAGCGTTTGCGGAATGCCACCAAGGAAATGCTGGATGAATTCAGGGCTTATAATAAGAATGTTCAGTATGAGTTTGTCAATCCTTCACAAAGTGAAGATGAGAAAGAACGAAACGACGTCTACCAGTTGCTTATGGAAAAAGGGCTCCAGCCTACCGAACTCCAGGTAAATACCAAGGAGGGACGGGAGCAGCAGATCATTTTCCCCGGACTGATTGCAAATTATAAATCCAATGAACTGGCTGTCGAATTGTTAAATTCACAGATTGGAGTAAACCCCGAGGAGGTGCTGAATAATTCCATCCAGGCCCTCGAGTTCAGGCTTGCCAGTGCCATCCGCGATCTGACGGTGATTAAAAAGCCTGGCATAGCTTTCATACGCGGGCATGGCGAACTTGAAAACCGCGATATTTATGACATCGGACAAGCCCTGTCAAAACAATACTCGGTCGGTGTAGTTGCCATAGGCGGTCAACTCAGCAGCCTGACCAAACGCGACAGCGTATCGGAGGATAAAACACGCATTATCAATAAGTATGATGCCATAATCATTGCCAAGCCCGATTCAGCTTTTTCGGAGAAAGATAAATTCATCATCGATCAGTTTATCATGCGGGGAGGAAAAGTCTTATGGCTGATCGATCCCGTTTCTGCAACAATGGACAGCCTGCAGAACACTACAACCACGCTGGGATTGGATTTAGATCTTAATCTTGACGATATGCTGTTTAATTATGGTGTCAGGATTAATCCAAATCTTGTCATGGACCTGAATGCGCTTTCTATTCCGTTACGTACGGGACAGGTCGGCAATCAGCCCAAGATCGACTTTTTCCCGTGGTTTTATTTTCCTTTGATTACCCCAACCGAGAACCATCCTATCGTAAAAAATTTGAATGCCTTAAAGACCGAATTCGTCAGCAGTATCGACACCATCCGGGTTGCTGATGTCAGGAAAACCATTTTACTGAAGACTTCTCCATATTCAAGGACTGTTAATACACCGGCTCTCATAACACTGGCGATTCTCGAACAAGATCCTGATAAACGGGCTTATACCGGTCCTCAGCAAACCGTTGCGGTATTGCTGGAAGGCGAATTCAAATCGAATTTTGAGAACAGGATACCACCTGAGATACAGAATAGCAGGGATATCGGGTTTATTACGCGCAGTAAAGCGACCCGCATGGTGGTGGTTTCAGATGGTGATGTGATCAGGAACCAACTGCACTATTCGCAGGGGTATCCCATGCCGTTGGGATACGACCAGTTTACAGGGCAGACCTTTGGCAACAAGGATTTTATTATGAATGCACTGGATTACATGATGGATGAATCAGGGCTGATCTCTATACGTTCGCGCGAGCTGAAACTCCGTCTTTTAGACGTGACAAGAGTAAATGATAATAAATTTTTCTGGCAGGCATTTAATATCTTTTTCCCTGTTTTACTCGTTCTTGTTTTTGGATTCATTCAGAATTACCTGAGGAAGAGGAAATACGCTCATGGAAAATAGAAAATCGGTTCGATATTAATTTTTAAAGATGATGAGAAAAAACCGGGTCACCATAATCATTGCCTTTATCCTTTTATTAGCTGCTGTCACTTTGGTCGTTACAAACTCATACACAACACTGAGGAAAGATATCAGCGATTTTTCGATTGAGGACACCGCATCAGTTACCAGGATTTTTTTGGCAGATAAAAATAACAATGAAGTTACATTAGAACGATCTGCTGGTAACACCTGGCTGGTTAACGGTAAGTACGCGGCTCAGAAAGAAAAGATCAGTTCTTTTCTCAAGACTTTGATGGATATTGAGGTGCGGTCGCCTGTACCATTGGCAGCCAGAAACAACGTGATTACCCGGATGGCGGTCATTGCAAAGAAAATAGAGATATACCAGATTTCGCCCCGAATCAACATTTTTAATAAAATCAGGCTATTTCCATATAAAAAGCTTACCAAGACGTATTATGTCGGTGATGTCACGCAGGATAACCAGGGTACTTTTATGCTGATGGATGGAGCGGAAGAACCTTACATTGTGCATATTCCGGGGTTCAGGGGGTTTGTTTCCACGAGGTATTCAACGATTAAGGCTGATTGGCGGGATTATACCGTATTTAAAACTCCCATAAATGAGATCCAATCCGTGAGGGTCGAATTCCCTTTTCAGCCCGAACAATCGTATCAGTTTGATGTTCTGGATAATCAAAATATCACGCTACGATCCTTAGCTGACAATAAAATTGTACAGGGTTATGATACCATGAGGGCGCTGAATTTTTTAGCTTCTTTTAAGGATATTCGATTTGAATCATTACTGGAGCAATTGATTGATAAGGAATTCATCGATTCAGTTACTGCCAGTATCCCGAAAACAATTATAACCCTTACCGACCGGGAAGGAAAAGTTAACAAAGTAAAGATCTTCACTAAAAAAGGATTTGCGCCATTGTATGCAGAAGACGGAGCCACCATGGAGCCCCTGGATATTGACCGGGCTTATGCATTGGTCAATGAGGAAGAAGATTTTGTGCTGATCCAGTATTATGTCTTCGACCAGGTGACCAGGACGCTAGGGTCTCTCCAGGGGAAGGAATAATAGCTAAAACATCTTGCTGAGGCTGTCTCAAAAGGCATCTCCGTTATAAAAATTATTTTTGTTTATTCATGCTCCAACGGGTAAATCCGTTGGTTCCGAATAAGTTACAAAATATTAACCGACATGTTTACTCATCGGAAGATAAAAAAAGAAGGTGCCTCACACTGGAGACACCTTCTGGAATTGATTTTTTTTAACAGCAATCAGACAATTCCGTGAGCAAGCATCGCATCGGCTACTTTAACAAATCCGCCGATATTAGCACCCTTTACATAGTCGATATAACCGTCATCTTCCTTGCCCCATTTCACGCAATTAGCATGGATATTGATCATGATCGTGTGCAGGCGCGAATCCACCTCTTCGCGCGACCATGACAGGCGCATGGAGTTCTGGCTCATTTCGAGGCCTGAAGTTGCAACACCGCCGGCATTGGCAGCTTTACCGGGAGCAAAAAGGATCCTGGCTTTCTGATACACTTCAATAGCTTCAGGAGTTGAAGGCATGTTGGCACCTTCTGAAACCACAAAGCAACCATTCTGGATAAGCGTTTTGGCATCGTTTCCATCGACTTCATTCTGGGTAGCGGCAGGCAGTGCCACGTCGCATTTGATCATCCAGGGGCGTTTGCCTTCGTGATAAGCACAACCGAATTTCTGGGCATATTCCTGGATACGTCCGCGTTTTACATTCTTCAGGTACATGAGGAACTGCAGCTTTTCAGGGGTGATGCCATCCGGGTCGTGGATGAAACCGTTGGAGTCGGAGAGGGTCACCACTTTGGCGCCGAGCTGGGTAGCTTTTTCGGTAGCATACTGAGCGACATTGCCTGATCCGGAGACCGTACAGATCTTTCCTTTCATGGAATCACCGCGGGTCTTCAGCATTTCTTCTGCAAAATAAACCTGGCCGTAACCGGTAGCTTCCGGGCGAATAAGGCTTCCGCCCCATTCCAGGCCTTTTCCGGTCAATACGCCGGTGAATTCGTTTCTCAGTCTTTTATATTGGCCGAAAAGGAAACCGATTTCACGGCCGCCAACGCCGATGTCGCCTGCAGGTACGTCGGTGTCAGGTCCGATATGACGTTGCAATTCAGTCATAAAGCTCTGGCAGAAGCGCATCACCTCCATATCGGATTTTCCTTTAGGATCGAAATCCGAACCACCTTTTCCACCTCCCATAGGAAGCGTTGTCAGGCTGTTTTTGAGAACCTGTTCAAATGCCAGGAATTTCAGGATTCCCAGGTTCACCGTCGGGTGCAACCTGAGACCACCTTTGTAAGGACCGATAGCGCTGTTCATTTCAATGCGGTATCCTTTGTTGATCTGGATTTCGCCTTTATCGTCGACCCACGGTACACGGAAAAGAATCGTTCTTTCCGGTTCGGCCATTCTTTCGAGGATTTTAGCGACTTTGTACTTGGGGTTTTCTTCAATAAAGGGGACCACTGACTCGGCCACTTCCTTCACGGCTTGATGGAATTCTTTTTCACCCGGATTTTTGGCAATGATCTTTGCCATAAATTCATTCACCAGGTTTTCATAGTTGTTTGCCATAATTTTTAGATGTATTTGGTTGTTAATGAATTTTCTAAAAAGCGGGGCAATATTAATGAAAATAATTTTGTCGCTGTGAAAAGATTAACAAAAATTAAGAGATGGATTGCAATTTAGATTTGGTTTAAGTTGGTTACTGGGTATTGGTTATTGGTTATTGGTTATTGGGTATTGGTTATTGGGTATTGGTTATTGGGTATTGGGTATTGGGTATTAGTTATTGGGTATTAGTTATTGGGTATTAGTTATTGGTCCAATTTTCTGTTTATTGAGTTGATAAAGCTATTTAATTTTTTACCTAACAGCTCTGTCTGCTCATTAAGAGTAATATACTTTTGGTCAGAAATTAGTTTTCGGGAATGGGCCTTGCTGATGAAAGTTTTTGTTTCATGCAAAGAACCTCGTGCAAAAAATAAAAATTGTTTTTCTTCCTTGAAGTGAAATCTTCCATAACCTTCACTGATATTTGCAGCAACTGAATCTGCTGAACGGACTAATTGCTTGCCAATTGTGTCCTTGGCGAAGTAGTCCCATTTCATAACTATCCCCCAAATATCTTCTCCAATAATAATAGAGAGTTTGTAAATCTCTAAATCGTCAATGGTCATCATATTATTGTGTTTTATTAGGTTTATCCGGATTTTTGCAAAATATACCCGATAGAACAAAACTTTTTTCTAGTACCCAATACCCAATAACCAATACCCAATAACCAATACCCAATAACCAATACCCAATAACCAATAACCAATAACCAATACCCAATAACCAATAACCAATACCCAATAACTAATACCCAATAACTAATACCCAATAACTAATACCCAATAACTAATACCCAATAACTAATACCCAATAACTAATACCCAATAACTAATACCCAATACCCAATACCAATTTTTCCTACCTTTAAAGTCTCAAAACAAAGAATAATTTATGAAAGAAAACTCCTCTAACTACCAGCAGCTCAGGGCGGAAAACATCGAACGTTTAAAAGAGCTTGCTGCCATTAACCGCACAACCCAGATCATCAAAGAAGCTAAGTCGGTCGAAGAAACGCTTCGCCAGATCTGTATGATCATACCGCCGGCATGGCAGTACCCGCAGTTCACAGCTACCCGTATTATGTTCGAAGGCAAGGAATATGCCAGTATGGAGTTTAAATCCACCAAATGGGTGCAGCGCCAGAAGTTTGAAACCATCGACAACAAGGTTGGCTATATTGAAGTCTATTACCTGCGCAAATTCCCGGATCTGGATGAAGGTCCTTTCCTGCTTGAAGAACGGCATCTCATCGAGAACCTGGCTAACATGATCACCGGGTATATTAACAGCCTCCTGGCGAAAACGGTGATCAAACCGAAAACTCCGGGAACTGTAATTGCCAAAGGAGATATTCCTCAACCGGTTATTTCCAGCCGCCAGTTGTTGCAGCGCTTTATCAACAAAACCAACCAGGACAGGGACATTTATCATGATCTTATGCCCTTTAAAGTGAAGGAGATACTGCTGGTTGCCAATTTATACGATGCCTATAGCATTGAGAAAGAAGGACGCTTTTCGGAACATGTCCTGGGCGAATACCATACGATGAACCTGACCTCGATACCAAGGATTACCGGGGTATCAGGCATTGATGAGGCAATGGACCTCATGCGTACCAGGCATTTCGACCTGATCATCATGATGATGGGCGCTGACAAACAAACCCCCTTCGGCCTGAGTAGCAAAGTAAAACGGGTCTATCCTTATATCCCGGTCTTTCTCCTGCTGAACAACAACGCCGACATGGCCATGATCTCGGGTGAGAATAACGCCCTGCAGCATATCGACAAGGTTTTTATCTGGAATGGCGAATCATCGGTGTTTTTTGCCATGATCAAACATGTTGAAGACAAGATCAATGTAGATAACGATACTGAATATGGCATGGTCAGGGTTATTCTACTTGTGGAAGATTCAGCAAAATATTATTCACGCTACCTTCCGATGTTGTATCAAATTGTCCTGGAACAAACCAAGCGGATCATCGATGATGTCAGCACGGATGAACTTTATAAGATTCTGAGGTTACGTGCAAGGCCGAAAATTCTTATGGTTTCGACTTATGAAGAGGCAGTTGCAGTAATGGAGAAATACCGGGATTACCTGTTGTGCCTGATCACCGATGTTAAATTTCAACGTAAAGGTGAACCGGATGAGCGCGCGGGATTCAACCTGGTTGAATTTGCCCGGAAGCTGCACAAAGACCTTCCGATCATCATTCAATCATCCGAAGAAGAAAACGCGAAACTGGCCTACCAGTTGCAATGTACTTTCATTAATAAAAATTCAGAAACCCTTAGCCAGGATTTCAGAAGTTTCATCACCCACTTCCTGGGTTTTGGAAATTTCGTATACAGGAACGAGCAGGGGGTAAAAATTGCCGAGGCACGTTCATTAAAAGAATTTGAAAAACTGCTGAGGACCATTCCTGACGAGTCATTACTGTATCATGCCAAAAGAGATCATTATTCGCTATGGTTGATGGCGCGTGGCGAGATACTGGCTGCAAAGATCCTGAATCCGCACAAGGTTACTGATTTCGAAAATGCAGTTAACATCCGCGAATACCTTATTGATGTTATCGGAAGGTTTCGCAATGAGCAGAACCAGGGTAAGATCATTCCTTTTGAAGAGTCGGCACTCACCGATGAATCGAATATTGTCAGCCTGATGGATGGTTATTTAGGAGGAAAAGGACGGGGACTCGCTTTTGTCAATACGCTTATATATAATTTCGACTTTTCCCAGCAAATTCCAAATATTAAAATCCTTGCACCCAAAACCTCGGTCATTGGAACAGAGGAATTCGAATACTTTATGGATCGCAACCAACTCAGGGATTTTGTGGCTATTACAACAGATTATGAAGAGATTAAGACAAGGTTCATGGAGGCGAAGCTGACCGATACATTGGTCAAAAGGATGAAGATCCTGCTGACAAAGATCACCAAGCCTATTGCCGTCCGCTCTTCGGGTTTATTTGAAGACTCGCTGATGCAGCCTTTTGCCGGCATTTTTGAGACTTATCTTCTGCCCAACTGCCATCCTGACCTGAATGAACGCCTCAAACAAGCGCTCGATGCAATCAAACTGGTTTTTGCATCTATCTATTCACCGGAAGCCCGCGGTTACATTGAAGCGGTCCATTACAAGATCGAGGAAGAGAAGATGGCAGTGGTGATACAGGAAGTTGCAGGGCGACAGTACGGGAATTATTTTTACCCGCATATCAGCGGCGTGGCTCAATCCTATAATTTTTACCCTTATGCCCACATGCAGCCTGAGGAAGGATTTGCGGTAATGGCTGTCGGATTGGGTAAATCTGTCGTAGACGGGGAAAAAGCCTACCGTTTTTCTCCGAAATATCCCTCCACCGAGATCAGTTCTCCGAAAGATCAGTCACAAAATACACAGGTGGAGTTTTACGCGGTGGATCTGAATAAGAAAGACATCAACCTGCTTGAAGGAGATACTGCCGGTTTAGCCAAGCTTGACATCTATGAGGCGGAAATGCACGGCAACCTGAAACATTGCGCTTCCGTTTATGATGCCGATAACATTGTTATTATTCCCGGAATCACCCATCCGGGTCCGCGGATCATTAATTTTGCCAACATCCTCAAATTTAATTATATCCCGCTTGCTCAAGCCATTGAGGTTGTGCTGGATGTGGTAAAAGAAGCCATGGGCTCGCCGGTGGAGATAGAATTTGCCGTTGACCTTACAAAAGATAAGCAAAACCGGGCTACTTTCTATCTTTTACAGATCAAGCCCCTGATCGGTAGTGCGAGTGATTATAATGTCAATCTTGACAAGATTCCTAAGGAGAAAATTTTGCTTTATGCAGAAAAAAGCATGGGTAACGGAAGTATTGAAAACGTGAGTGACGTCATTTTTGTCGATATCGATGTTTTCGATAAGGCCGAGACTGTGCAGATGACTTACGAAATTGAGATGCTGAATAAGATGTTTGCTGCAGAGAATAAAAAGTATTTGTTGATTGGCCCGGGACGTTGGGGCACTCGTGACCGGTTTATCGGCATACCGGTGAACTGGGCTCAGATCTCGCATGCCCGGGTGATCATCGAAACCAGCCTGGAAGGGTATCCTTTGGATGCTTCTTCGGGATCACATTTCTTCCATAACGTCGTTTCGATGAATGTAGGCTATTTCAGCATTCAGCCGGAGATGTCGAAGAGCTTTATCCGGTGGGATATACTGAAAAAGCAAAAAGTGATCCATGAAACCAAATATTTCAGGCATGTCCGGTTCGACAAGCCGCTGATTGTCAGTATGGACGGCAAGAAGAGAATTTCGGTGATCACTTGGTGAATTATTTAAACTTTGTCCAAATTATTTCGTGTTTTTATTTCCATCGTAAATTTAATTATCATTGTACAAGTTATTAACTTTTTAATGTACTGATCGCATGTACGAACTCATGTCACTCCGCCTGAAATGCCCATTATGCGGGCGTTCATTGATGGACCAGGAACAGCTTATCGACAATGTACCCGGTATTCATTTGAATATCGAATGTCGCGGACAAAAAGGCGACATCTGGCTTAGCTCAATCTATGGGAGCTATAACTACAAATCCACGATCAATCTGCCCAGGAATGAGATCGCTGTTTTCAACTGCCCTGAATGTCATGGGCAGATCACCTCAAAGACTGAATGCATGACCTGCGGCGCAGATATGGCACCATTCTACCTTGATATGGGCGGGAAAGTGAGCATCTG
>Ga0247841_10007831_pt1 | contig 15662 bp, 15 predicted proteins | sample LaCruzMarch2015__2_FD_192410 | JGI IMG/M metagenome (GOLD analysis project Ga0247841, IMG submission 192410) | Freshwater microbial communities from meromictic Lake La Cruz, Castile-La Mancha, Spain - LaCruzMarch2015_18m | ecosystem: Environmental > Aquatic > Freshwater > Lake | place: Spain...
GTCAGGCCGTGGCCCGCAACGTCCATCAGCACCATGCGGACTTTGCGATTTGTCGGCTTGCACGCGCTGCAGCGACACCAAGAGTAGGGTTCCGGAGCCATGTCGCTCGAACAGAAGATGTTAGAAGTGGGTCTAAACTTTTTATTCTTTGGGAATTTTAAAATTTGGTACGGTTCTCTCTCGTCTCGACACCACCAACATGCCGCCCTCGGCTCCTCCGGAAAAGCCGATCGACCCCGAGCCCGAGTCGCTGCCAACCCAATTTTTGGTGCTGCTTGAGCTGGCATCCAACGGAGGAGACGATGCGATCCGGTACTATGATGAGATCCTGCAAAAGAAGCGCCATCTCTCTGACGTGTGGTACCGCGTCGGCCTGATCGCTCCGGCGCGGGTGTCGGACGTCGTCTACCCACCCGCGACGTGCTTCTGCAAGTCTCTGAGATACGACGTCCTGGATCGACGGCTCGTGGGCCGCATGCGGTCCGACTGCTGGGCGTGTTTGGGGGACCACGGTGGAGGGCACGTGCTTGACGGCTCGCACGTCCACACGCCGCAAGAGTGCTACGCCGAGGCGCTCGCGATCAAACCAGACCACAACGACGCGTGGTTCGAGGGCGGCCGCGCGGGCGGCGTCGTGCTCGCCGGCCGATCGTACGAGCCAGTGGAGTGCTACCAGAAGGCGATCGAGATCGAACCTGATTCCGAGACGTACTGGCGCGAGCTCTCCCAGCTGGGCGGCGGCCTGGTGGGGGGCCAGCGGTACAATGCGGCCGCGTGCACCGCCCAGGTCGTGAGATGCGACCCCACAGACGTCGAGGCGTGGTACGGCCTCGGTTCGGCGGGCGGCGCGCCGGTGGGCGGGCGCGCTCACACTGCCGCCGAGTGCTACGCGCGCGTGCTCGAGCTGGATGAGCAGCACACCAAGGCGTGGTTCTTGCTTGGCCTCGAGGGCGGCGCCAAGGTGCACGACGAGGAGCTCAGCGCCGCCGAGTGCTTTGCGCGCCTGTTGCGCGTCGAGCCCAGCAACTCCACCGCCTGGATGCGCCTCGGGATGGTCGGCGGCGGCGTCGTCGACGGCGTCCATCATACGGCCAAGCGGTGCTACGAGCGCTCGCTCGACCCCGCGCCGAGCCCCGACTGCGTGACCCAGAGCGGGCTGAGCTGCCGGTGGGCGCTGCTCGGGCGCGAGGGCGGCGGCGAGATAATGTCGATCAGCTTCAGCGAGACAGCGTGCTACGAGCACGCCCTGGAGTGCGTGACGGTCGAGACCGACGACGTCCCCGCGCTGACCAAGCTGTGGTGCGAGCTCGCGGGAGTCGGCGGCGGCACCGTCTCGGGCGTCGCTCGCACCGCCGCCGCGTGCCTCGATAAGGCGCTGGAGCTGGATCCCGAGTGCGCGACGGCGCGCGCGATGCTGGATGCGATGCTCGAGGAGTGGGCGCGGCGCGACGACCTGCGGCGGGCGATGCGATCGCTCGCCCTGTTGGGTGGACTCGACGACGATGGTCTGCTGCGGGCCCACCCGGCCAAGCGACCGCGCTGCGAGGACATTGATTGACTTTATTTTCATTACTTTGTATAAAAACTGCAATGTTATCGGTATTTGCCCAAGACTCGACCGACCGGTCGAGCGACTATAATTCGGACGCGCTCGCGGCGCTCAAATGGATCTCGTTCGATGTCACGACGCAGCCATCCGATCACATGAGCAAGGTGAGCGCGACGCTCAAGGCGCTGCCGTCGACCGGCGGTCCAGCGCTCGCGTGCGGCCCAGACATGTCGGATGGCTCGACGCCGTTCGGGCCGCCTACGACCACGGACTACACCGCGATGGCGACCAGCCTGAGGAAGTTCCTGGTTAGCAACGACTGCACGACGCTCGCCGACAATCTACAACGCATCGTGCTCGAACCCGAGTCCTCGGTCTACACACACTTGTGCGCGACCGACGGCAACGGCGCCCCGATCGGCGCCTACTACAACGACTATGACGCGCTGCTGCTCAAGTGGCAAGCCGTCTTCCCGGCGCTCAAGATGATCGCCTCGTTCGCCACCGACCCGAGCGACGTCGTCGCCGTCACCAAGCCGCTGGCCAACGTGTGGCTCGAGGCGTACAACATGTGGAACATATCTGCCGACTTTACCGCCGTGTGTCTCAAACATTGCGCGCAGAGCCCCGACTGCACGGTGGATTTCAACACCACCGCCAACATACACTGCGAGGGCACGCTGCAGTTCCCGGGGGCGGCGTGCGGGCCAAACGCGTACAAGTGCCCGGACGACTGATGCAACGGAAAGCCGTGCGTAACCAAGGTGCGTCCGTGCGACGCCTCGGTTGGCTACGGCGGCGGCATCTACGACCCCAGCATCCCGTCTGGAAACCCGTGGACACCGAACGAGCGCGGGGCGTACGTCGGCACGATGCTCGGCACGACTTTCACGAGCAGCGCGATGCCGGCGGATCGCTGGATGTTTTTCCCGTTTACTAATGGCTCGTGCCCGACGCTTTACGGCGTCATCACCACCGCCGCCCAGTTCGACGACTTTATCGCCGGGTTCAAGACCGCGCTCATGAAGAATGGGCAAACACAGCACGCGGTCGACGGGTTGCTCTACGGCGCGTGGGGCGTACCAAACTGGCTTCTCAGGGGCGCGGCGCCCCAGTGCACCAAGGACACTGAGTGCACGAGCGACTCGGCGGCCAAGTGCTCGCCGGGTGGGGCGTGTGTGCCGTGCACCGACTCGTCGTCCTGTAGCGTCGGTCACTCGACGCACACAAAGTGCAGCACGGACGGCGCGTGCGTCGCGCCCGCGGCCGAATGTATGACGGACGCCGGATGCCCGACGGACTCGGCGGCCAAGTGCTCGGCGGATGGAAAGTGCGTCCCGTGCACCGCAAGCTCGTCGTGCGCCTCGCACACTGGGAAGCCGGTGTGCACGGGGGGGACGTGCGTCCCGTCGACCCCCCCGACGGGGTGCACCTCGGACGCCGGGTGCCCCACGGACGCGGCGGCCAAGTGCGTCGTCGCGACCGGGACGTGCGTCGCGTGCACCGACGACTCGTCGTGCACCACGCACGCGGGGCACCCCAAGTGCGGCGCCAACGGCACGTGCGTCGCGGCCGCCCCGTCTCGTCGCCGACTGTCCGAGTGGACGCTCATCGGAATCATCGCGGCGGCCGCGGTCGTCTACTTTGGGCTGCTGGCAGCGGCCATCTGGGCGACGATCCGCGTGCGCCGGTGCAAGGCGAGCACCCCCAAAAAATGGCACACGACGCTGGCGCTGATGGTGGCGGGCGCGGTCGTGCCGGTGCTGCTGCCCGGGCCGATCGCGCTCGGTGCGCGATGCAAGGTCGCGCCGAGTCCCCCCGCGACTCCGAGCGTCGCTACGGGCACGAGTAGTCGGTAAACAACGCTCCCCCAGCGGTCTTGGAAAAATCCAGGTCCATCGGGTCTTTTGGGGGTTAATTGTGTCTTATTTTTAGGACTCATCTCGATAACGAAAACTCGGATCTCAGTAACTATAACTAGGACAGGACGACCATCTGGACGGAGGAGCGCTGCGGTGGATCGATCGCGCGCTTGCGCTTCGGCAGCGGGGCGTTCGGCCAACCCCAGGCGCCGCGCTTCAAGTGGCGGGCCGCGTCGCTCGCATCGTCTGATGCGTCGTTTGAGCAGTCGTCGTCGTCGTCGTCGTCACGCCGGGCACGCCTGGCGCGCGAGCTGCGACCACGCGGCGGCTCGCCCGAGGCGCGCTTGGTCTTGATCGACCGCAGCCTGGTGCACTCGTCCGCCTTGTCCTCCAAGAGCCTGGCGAGCCGCGAGATCGTCGAGTCGCGGTCGCGCACGTCGTCGTCGAGACGCCGGATCTGGGCGCGGAGCGCCTGGGTGTCGTCCGCGTCGCGTGCTGTGACAGGCTCGCGGCCAACATCGATATCACTCTCCAGCACCGTGACGACCTTGGACATGTTGCCCTGCAGCCCCGCCACCACCCCGGCGAGCGACCCAACGAGCCGCTCGAGCTGCTGGATGCGGGCGTCGTGCGGACAAGCGTCGACGGGCCACGCGTGGACCTGGACCGCCGGCACGCTCTCGCTCGGGATCGGGGTCGGGACCGGGACGATCGGCGCGGCGCGCGCCGTTGCATTGTCGCGCAGCCAATCGTCCGTGTCGATCGGCTCGGTCTCGGGCGGAGGGGGATCGGCATCGGCATCGGCCGGCCGCGGCGCTGTGGTGGCGACGTGCAGCGTTGTTGGCGTCGTCGGTGGCGGCCGCGGCGGCCCCGCGCTCCGCTCGCATCGGAGCGTCGCGTCGCTCACCGCGTCGGACAACCGGTACAGCGCGCCGCCCGCGCCGCGGCACATGATCGCCTTCCAGCTCTTCGCCTTGGACGTCAGGCGGTCCATCTGCCCGAGCGTCATCCGCCTTTCAGTGCCGTCCACGCGCACCACCACGCCCTTCAGGCACATCTGGTTCCGGGAGTTGTGGCGGGTCCACGCGCGGATCCACCACATTGCCAGCACGCCGGTGACGACGCTGCGGGTCCCCGAGGGTTCGGCCGACGCCAGCAGGCTGTCGGCCTCGCTCTGCTTGGCGGCGGTGTTTTGGCGCGTCTGCACCGCGATTGCAAACACTTGGACGCCGGCGGCCGAGACCTCGGTGCCGCGCGCCTTGAACTCTTCCAGCAGGTGAGTGTGGTCGTCCGTCGCCATGTTGTGTTTGTGTGTGTGGTTCCCCAGGTTCCTTCCGGAACGGTCTTGGTCGAATTTATTTTTGGAAACGCGCACGTATTCCAGAGGGTGGTCTTGGTCTTGGGTTTTAGTTTTGGTCGATCGAGAAGTTGTCGACCAACCGACAACCCGAAACACGAAACATGTCTCCGGAAGCTCCCTGCCGCACGACCGAAGCCGACACGATCGACCGATCCTTCACATTGGATGGGGTAATCAGACCATTCGACCCCCACAGCGGCGACGACTGGCTGCGGCTCGGTGACGCTGGAGGCGGATTCGTGGGGAGCGCCCTGCTGGAGAGCTACGACGCCGACGATCTCCTGTTCCAGGCGTGGTACCGGCTCGGGCTGGCGGGCGGCGGCCAGATTGGAGAAAACGTCTACACTGCTCGAGAGTGCTTTGAGCACGCGCTGGAGATCGGCGCCCCCCTGCAATCTTCCCCGGAATCCTCGCCGCCCTTTTCGCCCCGGTAGATTATCCCGATCCAAGGGGAAATAGATCGCTGCGAGATTTGCACGTCCTGATTAATAATTTTTTAAAAAACTTCTTGTAGCTCAGTGGTCAGAGCGTCCTTCTAATAAGGGGAATGTCGCTGGCTCGAATCCAGCCTGGAAGGCCTTGCGCCCTAGTTGGGCAAAAGGCATTTTTGGGTGGTGATTTATTATTCGCTCTTCTCGCAGGTAGCACCAATCGATGAAGCGTCGTGGCACCTGTAGATTGCGGCCGTCACGCGCGACCGCACGTCTCGCCGCGCCAGCCACGCTGGGTCGACCGAGTCGGCCGCCGCGGCGGCGAGCACGTCGACCATCGTCTCGTGGCACAGCCGGCCGCGCGAAATGTTGACGGTGTGCTTGGATCGCACGTCGAGCAGACGGTTGGGCGTCACGTACGTCTCTAGACACGCGACCGCCTCGTCCGCCACGGGGTCGGTCGGCTCACACGGCCGTATTCTGGGGGCGGCCGGCTTGCTACGATCCAGGAACCGCGGGGACTTGTTCTTGAGAATGCATCGCCACCCGTTGGGTGCAAACGCTGGTCGGACGGGCACAATCACCACGCCCTCGGCTGTGCGCCGCGCGTCGCCGGCCGGGCCGCGCGCCGCGCCGCGCGCCGTCCCCACGACCGACTCAAACGTCGGATCGATGGCGAGCATCTCGTCGAGCGTCCCGCGTCCCAGGACCGCGGCCCTCAGGATGCCGGCGGCGTCGTAGACGGCGCACATGCGGTCAAAGTCCAACCATACTCCGCCGGTGCGTACGTCAAACCCATAGAACCCGAGCGCTGGGCCGTAGTCGACGCGCGTCAGCACCCCGGGCCCAAACAGCTCGCCAAAGAAAGCGACGTCGTTCGCCTCGGGGTACGATGCGCGAAACACCGTGACCGCGCGCTCAAACGCCGGGGCCATCTCGGCCATCAGCTCCTCCCACGTCGTAGTCCCGTTCTTGGTCATGCGCTCTCCCGGTTCGAGAAAGCCCGTGCGGCGGCCGTACCGCACGGCCGGCGGCTCAAAGGAGAAGTGCACCGAAAAGTTCGAACCGTCCGCCTTCTCGCACGCGACGCACTCGGCGCTCGTCGTCGCGGCGAACCGCTTCGCCGCGCCCTTGGATGCGCCGTCGATCGACGGGTACTTGCGAAACTCCATTGTTGTCATTTGTTTATAAATTTTTTATTCACACGTTTACCGTCACGTCGAGCCCTCGGACCTCCCGCGGCAGGCACGCCGACAACAAATCGTACCTCTGGCCGGTGGCCGCGCGCCACGCGTCAACGACCAAGAAGACGTCCATGGGGCACTTGTGGCGCTTCGCCCACTCGATGACGTGCGCGTGCCCGGAGCACGCCGCCCTCAGGTAGACTTGCGTGTCCATCGGGCACGCGTGCCCCCACAGACACTCGAGCATCGCGACGTCGCCGCGCGCCGCCGCCGCGGCCGCCGTGCCGGCGTGCACACGGAAGCCGCGCGCCACCGCCCACTCGAGGCACCCCAGGTGTCCCCCGGCGGCGGCCGAGTGCGCCACGAAATCGGAGCCGCCGCTCCACCCGTCGGCCAGCATGTCCTTTTGGGTCAGCATCCACTCGAGCGTGTCGAGCCGCCCAGCGCCCGCTGCGCCGGCGGCGGCGTAGACTATCAGGTTACACGCCCAGGGCTGTGCGTGGATCCACGACAGCACGGCCAGCTGGCCCGCTCGACCGGCCGCCTCGGCCGTCACGAGGCGCGCGTGGCGGCTGTCCGATGGGGTGGTGCGTCGCCACAGCCACTCCAGGACGTCAATGTGGCCGTTCTCGGCTGCGTACTGACACGCGATCGACCCCACGTTGAGCCCGAGTCGCGCCGCCGCCCACTGCAGGATACGTACGTGCCCGCCGGCCGCCGCGCCCTCGACGACGCCTACCGGCTTTTTGTTCTTGCGCTTGTATCGCGCGAACACGTACTTGAGCGTCTCCACGTCCCCGCCCCGCGCGGCCGCCCAAAAGAGGTCATTGGTCGGCATCCCCATTGCGAGCGCAAGCTTCAAGCGCGCGATCGACGTCGCGGCCTGGCTCGGGCGGCCGGGCCGCGCGGCGCACGTCTGTGCGAACCGGCGGCACGTGAGGCGCACGAGCCACGCGGGCGTCTCCCGTAGCATCCCGCGCAGTACGTCGTTTGACAGCGTGTCGTCGGTCATGTGTCGCTGCATCGCACGAGCGAGAATCTTTAAATATATTTATTTATTAGGATTGCATTCTTCTCTCTAGCCACTCGAGCACCCTGGGGTGGGTGCGCGCGGCCGAGCGGCACTCGGCGTACGAGCACGGGCACCCCTGCGAGTGCGCCCACTCCAGGACTTCCAGACACCCGCTCGCCGCGGCATAGGTGCACGTCGTCTTGTCCCAGCCGTACCCGCAATCTCTGAGTCTACGTAGCACCTCCAGGTGCCCGCCGCGCGCGGCCGCGCGGCACGCCGTCCGGTCCCACCAGACGCCGTGGCCGTGGACGACGCACAAATAGTCGAGCACGTGCTGGTGGCCGCCGCGCGCCGCGTCCGCGACCAGCGTGGTCCGCTTGACGTAGATGCGTCTAGACAGCCACTTGATCGCTGCCAGGTGCCCGCCGCGCGCCGCCGCCTGGAGCGCGCGGCCGTCCGCCGCTTTGAGCGCGCGCGCGTAGACGTCGGTCGTGCGCTCGAGCGACTCCAGGACCTGGATGTTGCCGACCGCCGCGGCCGCGCGGCACAGCGCTCCGGCCTGGAGACCGAGCCGCATCGCCAGCTCGGCGCGCTCACCTGAAGTCGCCGCGCTGGCGGCCGAGTTGTGGCGCGCAGGCTCGATTGAGTCTCGGAAGCGGCGGTCCACGAGACGCACGACCCACGCGATCTGCGACACACGCGCCAGAACCATCGCGACCAGGTCCGAGTCGAGTGCGGGCCAAATGCTCATTTGTAGACCGACGCGGATGGTTTTAATTCGTTGCAGTTGGCCTTGTCCTGAGGCGGGCAAGCGCCGGCATCTTTGAACATAGCCACCGACGGGCGGCCGGCCGGACGTCGGGGTGATCAACCAGCGCGGCGCGCTCCCCTGGTGGCGACGGGCATCCGTGCGAGTCGGCCCACTCGAGGACTCCGACGTGGTTACCAAACGCCGCGACGACGTAGACGTCGCCGTCCCACTCGCACCCCGCTTGTCGAAGAAGCTGGAGTGCTCCAAGCTGACCCGCCTCAGCGGCCGCGCTGCACGCCGTGGGGCCCATCGGGCACGCGTTGCGAATCAGCCAACGCAGCATTCGCACGTCCCCACGCTTCGCCGCCGCCGCCAGCCGCTTGCTGAGACGCACAGCGTGCGTCGCCCATCGGTACCGCTCGACCAACGTCACCGCTCTTTGGGGGTCGACCGGCGCGCTCTTCGTGCACCTCCGGAACGCGCGGCACACTAGTCGGCCGACCCACTCGTCGGGGGCGGTGAGCCGCACGATTCTCAGTAGGACGTCCTGGGAGATGTGCACTGCAAAGTAATCAGCCATGTTTGTTGGGTAAGTTCCGGAGCGCTTTGAATTTTAATTTTCGAGTCCATTGGCCGATGTGCACATTTTGGGGGCCGCGATGCGCAAACCACCAACTCCACACGCGACTCTTCCAGAAATGTCGGCCGAAGACGTTTATAATCTTATGGCCGTCGAGTCAGTTCTCGGCTCGCCGCTCGCGCTTCCGTGGGTCACGCTCGCGCGGCAGTCGTGGCGCACCGCAAATCCTTCGTATCGGCATACCGAGTGGCCCGGACCGACGCCCAGCGCGTGGTATGGCACAATCTTTGAGCCGCCGAAGAACCCGACAGCGGCTGTAAATCTCGCTGAGAGCTGTGCTGATGATTTGATACGAAATAACATGTGCCGGGGCAACCCATCTTGCCAGCTTGGAGTACTCGCGGGCGTCAATTCAAATATGGTAAATACGGCCGACCCGACAATCGATCCTGGGCAGTTTGCAGTGGGCCGCGCGCTCCAGCAGCAGTGCGTCGCCGTCCAGGTCTCGAGTTTCTTTGGCCAGCGCGGTGGGATCGGAAGCGCGTTCTAGCAACTTAATTTATAGTTTTATTAGAGTCGTTTCGGCATGCCGCGCTCAGCTCCGGGATACTCGAGGTAGCTCCACGTCAGCGGTACGTCGATCGCCGACCTGAGGTCGAGCTCGGCGTCCCCCATCCACTCGCCAGTCCAGCACCGGCCCTCGCCGACGCACAGCAGGTGTGCACTACAGATGGGTGAGTGCGACCCACACTGTGGGAACCACAGATGATCGCTGAGCCCCATGAGCGAGTCGAGAGTCGTTGTGCACATCCGGGCGAGGCACACGACGTCGGCTCCGCCCCACACCATCGCCCACTTGGCCCGCCCGTCGCGTACCCGTGCTCTCAGCTCGAGCTGGCGAGCGCGCGGCACATCGGACCACGCGCGCGTCGCGCGCGCCATCATCGCGAGATCGCGGACCTCGAGCCACACGGCCAGCGCGCTGCGCTCGTCGTGCGACATTTGAAGCATTTATTTTTATCGGCCAAGGAAAAATTATTATGAAATTCAAGGTGAGCAAATGGCCAACCTGCAGATGGCCACGCTCGCTGCGCTCACGCACGCGGCCGCCAACCCTGGGACGGTCGTTGTGTGCACGCCGCTCGATGAGGTGGTCGTCGTCGTGGGAAATGCCGGCCTGCGCGTGGTCCGCGCCGATCTACGCCGACTCGTCGCGCGCGTGATATACGAGTGCGAACCGGCCGGCCGAGCCAACGCGGCGCACGGCGGTCTGGGTCGCGTACTGACGAGCGAGGCTGAGACTATCTGGCGCCGGTCTTCGGATGCCTGGGTCGCGCGCAAGACGTTTGTCTTTACATCTGATACTCGGCCGTTTATCACCGCGGCGATCATCGAACCCATCGTCGAGCGGCTTTGTCGTCGGTGGCCCAGCGTGGAAATTGATGATTTCAATGATGGTATCGAGGCATGGCTGCGTCTGTGGAGCGGCGCCCCGACTGGCGATCGTTATCGTGAGCTATGTGATACGATCGAGCGGCTCGTACCATTCTGTGTGCTCCGACGCATCGATGGGCACTGGGTCGAAGGCCCGGTTCCGCAGATGTCAGCAAAAATGATCCCTGTGCCCGACATGCAGACGGCCATGGCCAACCTGGACTTGTTGCCAGACGGTGTCGTCCAGTACATCGAGGACCCGAAAGGCAAGACGCGCTGGATGTGCCAGCTGAGCAACAACAATCGGCAAGTGCTTCTCCTATTGGACGAACCGCTCCGTTCGACCATGCGTGATTTTATACTCAAAGTCGCCGATGACGACTTGGAGGCGACCATGCTCACCTCGTGTAACCCCACAAGGTTGCGCACACTCGATGCGCAGATCGTGTCTGTGATCACACCGGCGGCCATCGCGTCCTTGACGAATGCTGTTCAATGCGGCGATGATCTTGTGCGTGCCATGGTTGACATTTCGTTGTCCACCATGGTTGGCTTAATCGTCCGCGCCGCCGGTGAGTGCAGCCAGAGCGGATGTATACGCAGTTCTGCATTGGAAGCCGCGCGTCGGCACATGTACGCGTGGTTAAGTCTGCTGCCTACGCGTGCCGGTCTCACGTACAGTCGGTTGGACGCTCATCTCAATAAGATGGTGGGGGTTTGCGACTTGGAGCTATTACAGGAGTGGCAGGCCACGATGCAATCGATGCGTGTTGAGATGCAATCGCAACGTGACCTGAACGTCTCGACCGCGCGTCTCATTGCGCATTTGCGGGGCAGCACTGCTGCAATCGATGATTTTTCCGCGGAGCACCCAGGAGCCGAGCCGTCTTCCGCGCACTACAAGTCGATGATTGCGCTCCCATATGGCCATGCAGTGATTGACGCGCCGCAGGGTTGCGTGTTTGCCCCGGTGCCCTCATACGTGCCATCGCGCGCAGCACGACAGATTGTGGAGGACCGTCTGGAAATCGGCCTTCCGGCGTCTTTCAAGATGTCTGGTGCCAGTGTACATGCGCTCTTTGAGACACACCCCGATCACGGCTGGCGGCATAATCGCACGCGATCGGAGTGCCTGCGGGCTATGCATGTGCAAAAGGCCCGGACGAAGCATGGTGCCTGGTGGCTTGGTGTACGACCATGTGGAGACCCAAGTGTCCCGGTTTTGTCCGCCGTACCAACCGTATGCATCCCATCTGCAGTCGCGGACTCGGACGAGGAAGTCGTCGCGGCACAGACCGCCGAGCCAGCCCTGTCCGCCGCGGCGGACTCGGACGAGGAAGTCGTCGCGGCACAGACCGCCGAGCCAGCCCCGTCGCGCGTTAATCATTCACATGAAGAGATCCGCTTTGTCGCCTACCTCATAGACCAGCTCGGTATGCCGATGACGTTAGAGTCGCTTATGTCGGTGATACGGAATGGTGATGTGCACGACGAGTGTGATGCGATCCTGAACGTCGGGGGCGTGGATGTCGCGATCGAGTGGGACGACGGTCATTGGCATACTGAGAAACGCGTTCCTAAGGACGAGGAAAAGACGATGCGCGTCCTGACGGCTTATGCGGACCTTCGGATGCTGCGCATTCGGGTCAACGATGCGCCACCACTTGATATATATCCTCGTGAACGATGCGTCGTCGTTCACGTCGCGAGTCCACATCCCGGACGCGCGCTCGTCACCGTCTGCGGTGCGCTCGCCACCCTCGTTTCAGGCTTCGTCTCCGCCGCACACGCCAGGAAGCGGTCCATCTGTGATCAAGTAGCCGCGGAGCTCAGTGGGCTAATCTGCGAGCGGCGTGCGAGACAGTATTCGCAGCGTGCACAGCAATATTCGCAATGTGCGAATAAGTCAGCGGCCGCCGAAAGGGAGTAAGTAGCCACATGCTGTTTTTATTACTTTACCACAAAAATTTGGCGCAGCACACCATCCCACTCGCCCCGTCGTGCTGGGCGCCACACGTTTGGTGCGTCACCTGGGAAGCGCGCCGAGCGTCTCGTCTCGATCGTGCGCTCGACCGAGTCGACCGCGCGGCGCCACTGGCGGCACGTACGCGCCACGAAGCCGACGTGCCCATGTCGCACAGCGAGCATTGCGACCAAGTCGTCGGCCAGCGGGCTGTCGCCTACTTGGAGATCCGATCCGGGCGCGCGCGTCCACCACGCGCGCGCGTCGGCTAGCGTCCACGGCTCCCACGTCGGAGACTTTGCGGTTCGGTCGACAGGTCGGACGCAAGCGCAATCTAGCGTGCCGGTGGTATGGTCACGCGTGCCGACGAGCGCGCCGAACGCGCCGGCGTACGACCGGCGCAGCCGACCCAGTCGATCGGTCGCTCGATCAAAGTCGTCCCTCGTTTGTTTTTCATGGTGACGTCTGTGCGGGACGAAAAAATCATAGTAGAGCACGCCGACGTCCGACATTCTCGAATCTAGCAGCACGCAGCAGTCGACCTGGGAGCCGACGAACAACGGCCACGTCTGAGAGACGACGATGGTGACGCGACACATGCGTGCGCGCTCGCGCAGCTGACGGACCTCGTGGGCGAGCACGAATCGGACGCCGCCACTGTCCTCGATGATGCACAGGCGGTCCGGCCCGGGCACGAGCACTCGGTTGAGAAGCCCGGGCGCGCCGACGATCTCGACCAGGTAGCCTGCGCGCAGCCAGGGCTCGGCCGCCACAGGCCCGTCCGTCCACACGGTGCACTCGGCGTATCGCTCGTGCGATCGCCACGCCATGTCGATCATCATCGTCGTCTTGCCCACGCCCTCGTCGCCGATAACGAGCACGACCGAGCCGACCTGGAGCGCCTCCGGCCGCCACTCGCCGAGCGTATCAGCCATTTTTAATTTCTTAGGAGATTTACAAAAATCCATCACGCTATAGCCCAGGGGAAGACACGCACACACACACATTCTGCGTACGCTTTTTTACTTCCCCCCCCCCCTCCCCTCACGACCGGCGCGTCCCCAAAAAAATGTCGGCGACCCGAAAAATATAATCGCCGGCACGTATGCTAGATAATAGCAAAGAGTTGTAGATGCTCGGTCCATCGATCCAGGCACCGGCGCTCCGGCGCGCCGCCGGAGGGCATCTGCCGTCGGCGCTGCCGAGCGTGGCGCTCGAGGGGCGGCGGTACTATGCGGACCGCATCCTGGGGAGCGGGACCGCCGGCGTGGTGCTGCGGTACTGCACGCCCGAGGGCGACGCGCAGCTGGCCGTGAAGGTGGTCCCGAGATCGGCGCGCGCCGCCGAGGACCGCGCGTGCCGCGTGCCCGAGACGCCCGAGGTCCTGAATCAAAGAAGGCTCGAGTGGCCCGAGGGTACCGAGGGCTCGTCGTCGTGCGCCGGGTGGGCTTTCTACGCGATGCCGTGCATGGCGGGGGACGCGCTCAGCGGCGGCGCCGGCGAACGCGCGAGCTCCAACGCCGCCGCGAGCCGCGCGGCCCGCATGGTCGCGACGGTCGCGCGCGCTGTGCGCCGTCTCGATCGCCTGGGGTTCCGGTACTATGACATTAAGCCGGCCAATGTGATGCGCACCCCCCAGGACGCGTTTGTGCTGGGGGATCTGGGGAGCGTGGCGTCGACCGCGTCGACCTATCCGGCGCCCAACTCGCTCCAGCAAGTGTTTGGCGAGTACCACCACGTTGCTGGCATTGTGGCGCGCGGCGAGCGCGCTTATCAAGTCAACTGCGTGTGGGCGATCGTGGTGTCGTTTCTCATTCTCGCGCTCCCGGGGCGGCGCGTCAGTCTCCGGGGCCGGGAGAGCTCGGTCTCGGCCGTGTTTGCGTTTACCGCCTCGCACGTGCGGGACCGCGCGAGCCCGGTGGCCAAGTATGCGGTGCGTCTGCTCGACGAGGTCCCCGGCGCGGCCGCCGTCTACCTGGGAGGCCTGGTGGGCGCGCTGCTCGAGGGCCGCCTGGAGTTTCGGCGCGCGCTCGCCCGGATCGCGCGCCTGGGGTAAGGAGTCTGGATACGCTCAAGGCTGCGTATCTATTTATAGGTTGGGACGAACCACTAGGCTAGCGCGCGCTCCATGTTGCCCGCCACGTACTCGAGCCGTCTCCCCAGGCGCGCGAGCTCAAACCTAGTGAGGGCGCGCGCGGTCGCGCGGCGCTCGGCGACGCGGGCGTCGGCGCCAGACGCGACAATCTTCCTTAGAGCCGACGCCATCGCGCGGCACGGCTCCACCAGCAGCGCGGCGGTGCGCTGCGCGCTCAGATGGTCGACGCGGCGCACGCGGAATCTCAGGCGGCGCCACGCGGCCCACGCGTCGCCCACGTCGGCCGCGCACTCGAGCGTCCACCAGTGCGCAAAGCACTCGCGCTGGGCCTCACACGTGTTTCCGAGAAGACGGCGGTACCGCTCGACCGGCGACCCGCCGACGAGCGGGACACGGAGCCGGCACGCCCCGACGATTGGCGGCCGCTTCGGCCCCCACTCGGTCGCGCGGCGCCACATCGTGCTCACCTGCGCCATCAGCATGCCGTGCGGGACACCGACGAGACGCGCGACGCGCTCGGCGACCTCGAGCGGCAGCCACATTTCTTTTCTGTGTTGGTTGGTCGATTTACCTTCGTGCGCTCTTATTTTTTGGGGGAATTGTTTAGATAGTTAAAATTCCACAGGCCCAAAAGTTTTTATTTTATCAGGCGCAACCAGTGCACGTCGCCTGTCGGCACCAGAGTGTCTGGGTCGGGTTGGTCTCCAGGATACGCACGCATCGGTGCCCTTTGCGGGAGAGATCTCGACGAAACCTTTCATTGTCCGCTTCATCTCGAAACACGACCGCGCTCGATACAAGCGCGGGCTCGTTTGTATTATTTGGTCGGGGTCGGCTCATCATCAGTATAAATGCCAGCGACGCGCTAGCGACGATGACGGCGATGACGATACCGGTGGGACGCATTTGAATGTCATAAAGTAAAAAATTTACTAGCTTGGGGGCTTTTGATCACCGGTAGTTAATTGTCGACGAAAAGCGAGTGTGTGGGCGCGTCTACATCCTGCTGCCCGCGCGCGACAGCACGACCGAGACGTCGGCCGGAGCCACACGGGGCTTGGTGATGGTCTGCTTTGGCTTGGTGCCTGTCTTGGTGTTTGCCTTGGTGTCTGCCTTGCAGGCCACGCCGCCGGCGGTCGTCTTGTTTGTCGCGCGATTGGCCGACGCGCCCTTGGTCTGGGTGGGTTTGTCGACGTCAGCCTCGAGCGGCTTCTTCTTGGTCATCTTCTTTCCCTGGGGCTTTTTCTCGAGCGTGGCGCTCGTGTTGGCCGCGCCGGGCGATCGGAGCACGAGCGGCGATGCGCGCGGGTGCGTGCCACGCACGCGCGGCTTGGCCGCCCCGTCGCTCATCACGAGCGCGGCCAGCTCGGCGTCGGTCGCGTTGGGGTCGACTTGGAATGGGCACTCGAGCGCCCGGCGGATCGCAGTGCCGACGTGTCTT
>Ga0247841_10007832_pt1 | contig 15660 bp, 9 predicted proteins | sample LaCruzMarch2015__2_FD_192410 | JGI IMG/M metagenome (GOLD analysis project Ga0247841, IMG submission 192410) | Freshwater microbial communities from meromictic Lake La Cruz, Castile-La Mancha, Spain - LaCruzMarch2015_18m | ecosystem: Environmental > Aquatic > Freshwater > Lake | place: Spain...
CAGGTACTCGCCCATTCCCGAATCCACCGTCATACTTAGCTTGAGACTCCAAATGCAATCGCGATGCCAGAATAACGGGGGCCGCGGTGGCGGTTTACCGAAGCGCTCCGGCAGGCGTGCGATTCCGATACTGACCGCACAAAGGATCAGGGCTTTAGCGTTACGATGGCGGCGGGAAGCGGAGGGCCTCCACGCGGGACGGCGACCCGAGCCGACTCCAAGCTGTGGTCGACACGACAACCCGACCGCGGCGCGACGGTGGAATTGTCGTAAGATCGACAAGACGTCCGCCGGGCGGGTCGGGGACCGGGGGCGCGGATGCCGATCAGGCGATTGCCGGAGCCCTCAACCGGCCGTGCCATCCGGTTTTGGTCGGACGGCGCCGCTCGGGTATGCTTCGTGCAGTATTTCGCAACCTACAGACCTCATGACCCTGACTGGAGATCGCCGTGTCGGCTCGACCAAACCTGGAGTCCGCGGAGCACGTCGTTGTGAATGCCCTGGGTGAGTTCCTCGCCTCGCCCCCGGCGGGTACGCCGGGGGAGATCATTGAGGCGCTGACCCTGATGGCCGGGAATGCGGCGGACCCGCTGCCGCCGCGGCTCTTTTTCGAGGCCGTGGAACAGGCACCCTCGGCCATTTCGATCACCGACGCGCGGGCGCGCATCCTCTACGTCAACCGGGCCTTCGAGCTGTTGACCGGCTACACCCGCGAGGAGGTGATCGGTGAGAACGAGTCGATCCTGTCGAACAAGGCGACGCCGGAGAACATCTACCAGCACCTGTGGCGGACCATCCAGGGCAAGCAAACCTGGACCGGCACCCTGGTGAACCGCACCCGGCAGGGCGGGGACTACCTGGCCGAGTTGACCATCGCCCCGGTGCTGGATCAGGGCGGCGGACTCAAGTATTTCCTGGGGATGCACCGGGACGTGACCAAGGTGCACGAGCTCGAAGGCGAACTGCGCCGCCAGAAGATGCGCATCGAGACCGTGCTGGATGCCGCGCCGGTGGTGGTGGTGCTGCTCGATGCCGAAGGGCGGGTGCTGCTGGAGAATCAGGCGTGCAAGAAGCTCTACAGTGAACTGGGCGGCCGCGAGCCGGGGGAGGCGTTCAGCGCGGCCCTGCGTGAGCAAGTGGGTCTGGACCCGTTGGTCGAGTGTCTGAGCGGGCGCGCGTTCAAAGATCTGGAGATCAGTATCGCGGCACCGGGTTCGAGCGGTCCCCGCTGGTTCTCCTGCTCGGGGACCCCGGCGGACGAACTGGACCCCAGTGCCCGCGGTTTCTTCGGACGGCAAAAGAAGGGCGAGCGGCGCATGCTGCTGCTGGCCAACGAGGTGACCGCGCGTCGTCGGGAGATCGAGCGTGCCCACCTGGAGAACCTGCGCGCCCGCCTGGCGGAACAGCAGTTGACGCACAGCTTGCATGAGACCATGGCCGCGTCCATCTACCAGATTCAGGCGCCGATGAACGTCATCCAGGCCGCCGCGGCCTTGGCGCGCAGCGGCAGCGCGAGCCTGGAGACCCTGGCGGAGATGCTGGAGGATATCAGCCGGTCCGGCACCAAGGCGCTGGACACGCTGAAGGCGGCCTTGCCCGAGGGTCCGCGTGAACCGGGTGTCATGGTCAACGTCAACGAACTGCTGCGCCAGGTTCTGGAGTTGGAAACCGACCGCTTGCTGGCGGCCGGCATCGTGGTGGACTGGCGGCCCTCGCACCTGCTGCCGGAACTGCCCGGTCATAAAGATTCGTTGCGGTCGCTGTTCAAGCATCTGATTGATAACGCGATTCAGGCGCTGAATGAATCCGGTCGTCCGCAGCGCGATCTGTTGCTGGCGACCCGCAGTGTCGACGGCGCCGTGGAGGTCGCGGTCCAGGATAATGGACGCGGTATCCCGTTCGAGGATCGCTTTCGGGTTTTCGAGCCCTTCTATATCGGTTGGCGCAATCGGCGTGGCCGCGCCGGAATGGGGTTGCCGATGGCGCAGGAGATCGTCAATGCCCATGGCGGCTACATCGAGGTGGACCCGGACTACCAGGACGGTTGCCGTATCCACCTGACCTTGAGCGCTGTACCGGCGGACCAGTAAGGCGCTGAAATGTGAGTCACCGTTCGTGAAAAGCAGCGGGGTTCGTTGTGCGGACCGAAACCGCGACTGACTTCGCTCGTCACTGTTATAGCCGTCGAATATGATGACCGGACGTAGGGGCGGGTTTAAAACCCGCCCCTACACCAAAGTTCTGTCTGGATATCAGGTGCGAAGGCTATAACCAACCACTAACCACCAGCTACTCGCCATTTAGCTAATGAACCCTGACCCCCTGGATTCAGTCGATGCCGCGGACGCCGCCCGACTGGACCTGCTCGACGCCCAGTTGGATGCGCTTTATGAGGTCAGCAGCGTCCTGAGCCGCTCGCTCGACCTGCGACAGACCTTGCGTGAGGTATTACGGGTGCTGCATGACCGCGGCCGGCTGTGCTATGGCCTGGTCAGTCTGCTCGACGAAGAGAGCGGCGACCTGATGATCAGCGCCCTGCACAACAGCGATGATGCCGACCCGTTCGAATCCGTGACCTATCGCCCAGGTGAAGGCGTCATCGGGCGCATCCTGGAGCAGAACCAGTCGTGCGTGCTGCCGCGGGTCGGCGATGAGCCGCGCTTCCTGGACCGACTCAACCTCTACCGGCCCGACCTGCCGTTCATCGGCGTGCCCATCCGCATCGGCGAGGGGCGGGCGGTCGGCGTCTTTGCCGCGCAGCCGCCGGTGGTCGACGATCTGCTGGATCAGCGCGCCCGCTTCCTGGAAATGGTCGCCAATCTGATCGGTCAGGTCATCCGCCTGGCCCGCAAGGTCGAGGCCGATCAGGCGGCGCTGCGCGAAGAACGCGACAAGCTGCGCCGCGAGGTCAAGGGCGCGCACGGATTCGACAGCATCATCGGTCGGACCCAGCCCATGCGCATCGTTTTCGATCAGGTGCGCCAGGTCGCCAAGTGGACCACCACCGTGCTGATTCGCGGCGAGTCCGGTACCGGCAAGGAGCTGATCGCCAACGCCATCCATTACAACTCGCCGCGAGCGCGCGGCGCCTTCGTCAAGCTCAACTGCGCGGCCCTGCCCGACAACCTGCTGGAGTCTGAACTCTTCGGTCATGAGAAGGGTGCCTTCACCGGCGCGGTCAACATGCGCAAGGGGCGCTTCGAGCAGGCCGACGGCGGCACCCTGTTTCTGGATGAGATCGGCGAGATCAGCCCTGCCTTTCAAGCCAAACTGCTGCGGGTCCTGCAGGAGGGCGAATTCGAGCGGGTCGGCGGGGGCCGCACCATGAAGGTCGATGTGCGCATCATCGCCGCCACCAACCGCGACCTGGAGGCCGAGGTGCGCGCCGGTGAGTTCCGCGAGGACCTCTATTACCGACTCAACGTCATGCCCATCCGCATGCCGGCCCTGCGCGAGCGCATCGAAGACGTGCCGGATCTAGCCCGTTTTCTGGTCACCAAGGTCGCGCGCCTGCAGGGGCGGGACCTGCAGATCACCGACAGCGCGCTGCGCATCCTGATGCGCCACGACTGGCCAGGCAATGTGCGCGAACTGGAGAACTGCATGGAACGGGCGGCCGTCATGAGCGAGGACGGCACCATCGACCGCGACGTGATCGAACTCACCGGGCTCGACGTGAGCACCTGGGACGGCCGTTCCGTGAACGGCGCCGGAGCGGTACCAGCCCCCGCCTTACGCTCCAGTGCCATCGATGGGGCCGAGGCCGTTCCCAAGGTCGATCTGGATGACCCCGACTTGGACGAGCGCGAGCGGGTCATTGCCGCTCTGGAAGAGGCCGGCTGGGTGCAGGCCAAAGCCGCGCGCCTGCTCAACATGACCCCGCGCCAGATCGCCTACCGCATTCAGACCTTGAATATCAAAGTGCGGCAGTTCTGATCCTGACCACGCGGGGTCGATTGGGAATGGCAAGCCCGCGGCCCGCTCCAGCGACCGGGTATGGTCCACAGAGCGGGATCGCTCCCATGCCGACGCCGCCTCGACTCAGAAGCTACGGAGGCCCGACAGGATGCTGCGGGCGGTCCACACGGTCTCGTTCACGTCGCTGACCGTGTTGACGGCACCGCGGCGCTTAACGCTCTCCGTATGGACATTACGCTCCTGCACGGCGGCTTGTTTGTTGAACTGCTTGTATTCGGCGTCCGAAACCACGCCATCGCCATTGTAATCCGACACCTGCTGGGCGTTCATCGTGGCGGCACAGCCGGTGAGCGCGAGTGCTGCAGGAAGCAATGCGGCATAGACGTTCATTCCCGAATCTCCTGTTATACACAGAGCGATTTGTTCGCGATCAGTAGCCGTCGTAGCGGCCGCGGTAGCAGGGTCCCCCGCCACAGCGGCCGTAGTAATAAGGACTATAACCATAGCCATACCCGCCCCATCCGTAGGGGGTGGCGGGGACCGGGGTCACCGGGGCCTGGCGTTCCAGCGCCTCCACATTGGCGGTTCCCTGCACGGTGCCGCCTGGGCCTTGTACCCCGGGAGCGACACATGCCGTGAGCAAGAGTACGCAAACTGATACTGCTAGGCCAATCAAGGGTTTCATGATGCTGTCGCTCCACCGCGCGGGGCTCGGCAAGGTAAGGTGCGGCCACGGGACCGTTTTGCGCCTTCCTGCGCACTGCCGCCCGATGACGCACGCGAGAAGGCTGAACTCCAAAAAAGATTAGTACATGCTTGGGACAGGGGCAAGCCGCGGTTCAAGGCGATTGCCGGCTAATCATGTACTAAACTCGCATGTCTTGGCCTTGGTCACGGTTCCGGCCTCCCGCGCCGTTATCCTGCCCGGCCTGGTGCGCATCGCTCCAGGTGGGCTTGATTATGGACGGGCGGCTTTGACCTCGCGCGCCAGTTCCTGCGCCATGGCCTGCCAGGTCAGGTGGGCGACGGTGGCGGCGATGTCGGAGCGGTTCGCCAGGGCCTGTCGCAGGAGGGCGACCACCTGGTCCGGACCGCCATCCACCGGGAAGATGTAGCCGTTCTCGCCGTGGCGGATGAGATCGGCGGCAAAGCCGGTGTCACTCACCACCGGGACCAGATTGCACATCATGGTCTCGACCAGGGGGATGGGCCCGCCCTCCAGGAGGGAGGTGGACAGGTAGCAGTCCATGCGCCGGTACTGCGCCGGATAGTCCGCGTAGCGCAGTGTCAGGTACTCGAAGTTGGGGCAGGCGCGCAGGGCCGAAAAGCCCTCCCATTGCTCCCAGTCCTTCCCCAGCAGGACGAATTGCACGTCGGGCATGGCGCGGATCACGGCGGCCATCAACTCCGGGTTTTTGCGCGGGTAGTAGGCGGTACAGACACAGACGCGCCCGGCACCCGGCCGCGCCTGCGGCTTGAAGAGATCCGGGTCGGCGGCCCCCAGCAGCGTGGTGACCCGCTCGGCGCTCACCCCGCGGGCGATCAACTGGGCCTGAACCCCGGTGTTGGTGCAGATGACCCGGCTCAGGTGGTTGAGCGCGTAGATGATCTCGGCTTCGTTGGCGGTGATCAGTTCGTCGCTCGGGTGGGTGTACCAGACCAGCCGGCGGGCGCGCCACACCGCCGGGTCCCGCGCCAGGGCGGTGATCGCGATGAAATAGTGGATGAAAAAATAGGCGCTTGCCGGGGGCAGGAGTTCCCCATCGGCCTGGTAGAAAACGCGCGACGGGGCGGGATAATGCCGCTGGAGATCCTTGCAGATCCCGTCCAGAATCCAGCCGCGCGAGGACGCGGGGACCACGAACAACAGTTCATCGGTCTGGGGCGGACGGTTCAGGCGCGCCTGTACCTGACCAATCAGCCGTGTCTTCAGGTAGTGGCGAAGCCAGCGCAGGTTTTGAATCATGGTGAATCCGTATCGGACATCTGTCGACCGACCCACGCGTTGCGGCGACCGAGGATGATGCGCCTCGGCTCCCGCGCGCGACTGGGAGTCGACAATGCCTCAGAATCCCGTCGTCGTCCAGCCCTGGTTGTTGGGCGAGTGATGGCGCCAGACTGCGCTGAGCGGCCCTGACGGCGGACACTGAAGCCGTGACGCCGAGGGCTGTCGGAGACCGTGGGGGATGACGCACCGCCAGTGCTCGGGCTCACGCGATTTGATACCGTTCAGCCCTGTACGCTGTTACACGCAAGAATGTTATGGTAATATTTTACCCCGTGTTCAGTCGCATCGTTAGGCCGAACTGAATCGACATCCATGATGTTCGCACACAATACGGAGTGCCGCGTGAGTAAGAATCCCCTCAATCTACTAGGGCTGATGATCGTTTGCCCATTGTTGCTCCTCGCTGGCGTGTCTCATGCAGCAACGACCCAACTGGATTTCTCCAGCGTGTTTAACGCCAATGTTGTTCGCAATGCAAGCGATGATATCTGTAACTTCGATGGGCTAAACCGATGCTACGTCTCAAGTGCCCGAGCGCTTAATGCGTCGAGGCCAGAGGGTCTCGGTCTGCCCGATCAAGGACTGTTTGTTGCGAACGCTGAACACCCAGAGGTCGAGTTAGCGCCCTTCAACGCTAGCCCCGCTGCCAATAATGCCTGGAAAGCGAGTGGTATCGGCTCGACCAACTTCACTGTGGTACCTGCTGGAAGCTATGCCGCACTGCATCTATTCGCTGCAGCGGGCGGTGCCAATCCGGCAAGTCCGGCGACCATGCGGATTACGTTGCGCTATTCAGATAGCTCCAGCACGACAAGTGACTCGATCTCGGTACCAGACTGGTTCGGGGACGCGACTGCCGCCGGCAGCTATTATCTTCGGGACGAGATGGATCGTTTCAATGATGGGGTATATGAGACGGCCGAGGACACCGCGGTTTTTGGATTTGCTCTTCGAGCCGACCCAAGCAAGACGTTAGACAGCATCGATGTAATTATTGATGCCATCCCTACCAACGGCGTCTTTGTCCTGTTCGGCGCTACTGCAACGACCGATGGCAGTACGACGCTTCCTCCAGTCGTGACCGCGGTCGACCCGGCCCGAGGTCCCGCGGGGGGGGGGTACAGCGATCAGGATTACGGGCAACAACTTTACTGATGCGACGGGCGTTACCATCGGTGGCGCGGCCTGCGAACCCGTAACAGTGGTTAACGCCACCACCATCACCTGTGTGACGCCAGCGGGAAGACCAGGCACGGCAAGCGTTCTCGTCACTACGCCGCAAGGCACAAACGCTGCTAATACCTTATTCACCTTCGTGGCACCCGTCATTGTAGCTAATGTAGTCCCTGTACCCACACTCAGTGAATGGGCGCAGATCATACTGGCATTACTCATTCTCGGTGTGACGGCTTGGCATTGGCGCAGACGCCAAGACTGAGAATGTCCAATAGTGCTGGTTGATATCCAAAACGGGCGCTTCGGCGCCCGTTATTGTTTATGGTCTTTCCCGTTAGCGACCCTCAGAAGCGGATAAGAGATTCAAGTTACGACAGTTCTGCGAATCACCTCTACCAATGCTCGCCAAAGGGTCGCAGATCAAGTTCGAAGGTCCAGGCGGAGCGCGGTTGGCGGGCTAGGAAGAACACCGATTCGGCGATATCGTCCGGGCGCGCGAAGAAGGCGTCCGGAGCGTCCGGGATCATGGCGCGGGAGACCGGCATGTCGACCACGGCATCGATGACCACATAAGCCACATGGATTCCCTGCGGACCCAGTTGGCGGGCGAGTGACTGAGCCAGGCTGCGCTGCGCGGCTTTGGCGGAGGCGAAGGCGACGAAGCCGGCGGCGCCTTTGAGCGAGGCGGTGGCACCGATGATGACGATGCTGCCCTGACCGGCGGCCCGCATGTCGGGGATCACCTGTTGGGCGGCGAGCAGGCAGCCGTAGGTGTTGACCTTCCAGGCACGCTCGAACGCGTCCGGAGTGGTGGCGTCGATGTCGCCGAACTCACGGGTGGAGGCGTTGTAGATCAGGGTCTGGGGTGCGCCCAGGTCCTGGCGGATGGCGGCGAAGACGCGCTCGGCGTCGGCCGGGTCGATGGCGTCGTAGGCATAGGCGCGGGTGCCGGCGATCTCGGCGGTCAATGCATCGAGGCTGTCGTGCCCGCGGGCAAGCAGGGCGACCCGGTAACCGGCACGGCTGAACTGGCGGGCGAAGGCGGCACCGTTGCCGGGGCCGGCACCGACGATGACGCAGACGGGGACCTTCATGGGGAACTCCTGTGCGCTGTTGTGACAGACGACTGGTGAGAGAAGTCGATTGTGCCCTCAAGCGACGCGTCACGAAAGACTGTTCTGTCGTTTAAACCGCGCCCAGCGCGGTATGCGATGTTTTTGGATTGGCTCGGCCCCGGCAGACTCGACGATTGATGGAGTTGGCGCGGTTTAAAGTATTGAAGAGCATCGATTGTAAACCGCGTCTCCACCGAGGTTGGTTAAATCCCCAAGGCCGAACACAAAATGAAAATTACGCATTTCGCGCGGGACGCGGTTTAGCAACCTGTCCAGATGTATTGCTGCGGACTCGCCGTGCTGCTCGGGACCGCCCCTACGGCGATTCCTGTCATGTAGGGGCGACTTCAGTCGCCCCTAACGTCGGTTGATCATTTCCCGGAAATCACCTAAGGCGATTCCCGGAAATAGGCATCTCAACTGCGCATGTCTGCAAGATCCGTAGGGGTTTTAGGGGCGACTAAAGTCGCCCCTACACGTTGGTACATTTTTTCCAGGAAATCACCTCAGGCTGCGCGTGCCCGCGCGGGCGACAGGCTCTATACTGATCAGGTGCGCCCACCACTCGACAGGAGTTGTTTCATGTCCGGCCTTCGGTTCTCGCCGCGTGTTCTGCTGTCATTCCCGCTCTGGCTGCTGTTGGCCGCACTGGTGCCCGCCTGGACACTGGCGGCCCCGGCACCCGCCCGTCAGTTGCTGGTGATCGAGGACGCGGACTATTACGGCCGCGACATCCAGGTGCTGAAAGACGTGGATCTGGCGGCCTGCGAGACGGCCTGTCTCACGACGGCCAATTGCCGCGCGTTCACCTATAACACCAAGGCACGCTGGTGTTTTCTCAAGGATCAGTTCCGCGATCTGCGGACCTTCGTCGGGGCTATCTCCGGACGGGTGGTGGATGGGGCAGGCGCCAGCCTGGCCGAGCGTCGCGCTGCCGATCTGGGGTTCCTCCCGGCGGATACCCTGGCCGCGGCCGGCAAACTGGCCCAGGGTCTCACCGGTCTGCTGGCGCCGGATGCCTTGAAGACGCTGAAGGATCAGGGGCTGCCCGAGTTGACGGCAGCTCTGCGCGCCGCGCGCGGGACGGGCAACGGCGAGCCGGCGGTGAGTCTCGCCGCGGCGGCGGTGCGCCTGGCCCCGGACGACGCGACGCTGTGGGTCGGACTGTCCGAGACGCTGGGTGCCGCGCAGCCGGACGACTGGAATCTGCGGCAACAGCGCAAGGCACAGGCCAGTGCCGCGGCGGTCAATGCCTATCTCACGGCCGCGAACGAGGCCCAGCGGGTCCAGGCGCTGCTGGCCCTGGGGCGCGCCTTCCAGGTGCGCGAGCAGTGGCGTCCGGCCATGGGTGCCTTGACCGCCGCCCTGGCCCTGCGGGAAGACCCGTCGGTGCGCAAGGATCTGGACAAGCTCCGCGCCGATCACGGGTTCCGTATCACCAATCATCGGGTGGACGCGGAGAGCGCCACGCCGCGGGTCTGTATCGAATTCTCCGAGGCGCTGGAGCGGCGCAAGCCCGATCTGGCGGATTTCGTGAAGGTCCCGGACGGCCAAGGCCTCGCGGTGGAGGTGGAAGAGCGGCAGATCTGTGTCGATGGCGTGAGCCACGGGGGGCGCTATGCCGTCCAGGTGCGGCAGGGTCTGCCCGCGACCACCGGTGAGACGCTCCAGCAGACCGTCGACCTGGATATCAAGGTCGGCGACCGTTCTCCCGCGGCGCGCTTCGCGGGCCGCGCCTATGTGCTGCCCAAGGGCGGCGAGGCGGCGATTCCGGTGGTCTCGGTGAACGCCGACCGGCTGGACGCCAAGGTCTACCGCATCGGCGACCGCTCCATCGCGTCGGCGCTGGGAGACGGGCCCTTCCTCAAACAGCTCGAACCCTATCAATCTGAACAGATCGCGGATCAGAGTGGTGCGGAAATCTGGACCGGGACCGTCGAGGTTCAGGGTCAGTTGAACCAGGAGGTCACCACGGCTATTCCGGTGGGCGCACTGGTGCCGGATCTCAAACCCGGCGTCTACGCACTGACGGCCAAACCCGCCCGCCTCCTGACCCCCGGGCAAAGTCAGTCGTGTGATGAAGGGTGTTCGTCAGCGGTCGCCACCCAGTGGTTTGTGGTGTCCGATCTGGGTCTGACCACGCTGACCGGCAACGACGGACTGCACACCCTGGTGCGGTCACTCTCCAGCGCGGCCCCGGTTGCCGGGGTGAAGCTGCGGCTGGTCGCCCGCAACAACGAGGTGCTGGGAACGGCCGCCACCGACAGCGCCGGCTACGCCCGCTTCGAACCCGGTCTGCTGCGCGGCAGCGGCGGCAATGCGCCGGTGCTGGTGACCGCCGAGGCGGCCGATGGTGACTACGGTTTTCTGGACCTGACCCGCAATCCATTCGATCTCTCCGACCGTGGCGTCGAGGGCCGCCCCGCGCCCAAGCCGCTGGATCTGTTCCTGACGGCCGAACGCGGCGTCTATCGTCCCGGTGAAACAGTGCATCTGACCGCCCTGGTGCGCGACCCGCAGGCGCGGGCCGCCGCCGGCGTGCCGTTAACGTTGGTGATCCGCCGCCCCGACGGGGTGGAGCGGGAGCGGATGCAGGTAGAGGACACCGGCCTCGGCGGTCACCAGGTGGATCTGGTGCTCACCGGGTCCGCGCAGCGCGGTACCTGGCGTGCGCTGGCCTTTGCCGACCCCAAGGGTGAGCCGCTGGCCCAGACGACCTTCCTGGTCGAAGACTTCCAACCCGAGCGCCTGGATTTCGCGCTCCAGGCCCCAGGTGCCGGGCTCGACCCGCGCGCCCTGGCGAGCCTGCCGATCACGGCGCGCTTCCTGTACGGCGCGCCCGCCGCCGGACTCAAGGTCGAGGGCGAGACCCTGGTCAAGGTGGCTGAAAGCCTCGCCGCCTATCCCGGCTACCGCTTCGGTCTCGTGGATGATGCACCGGAGACGGCGCAGCAACCGCTCGACCCCGTGACCACGGACGCGGCCGGCGCGGCTGAGATCCAAATTCTGCTGCCCGAACTGACCCCGACCAGCCGGCTGCTGACCGCCGACCTGCTGGTGCGGGTGCTGGACGCGGGTGGTCGGCCGGTGGAGCGCAGCCTGAGCCTGCCGGTGCTCGACGGCCAGGCGCGCATCGGCGTCCGGCCGCTGTTCGAGGGGGAAGTGGAGGAGGGCGGTACCGCCGGATTCGAGGTCATCGCCCTGGCGAGTGACGGGACGCGCCGGGCCGCCGGCGGACTGACCTGGACCCTGGAGCGGATCGAATCCGACTTCCAGTGGTATCGCGGTGCGGACGGCAGCTTTGACTATGAGCCGGTCGAGCGGACCAAGCGGGTGGCCAGCGGCACTCTGACGCTGGACGCGGATGCCCCCGGGCGGATCGAGGCCCCGGTGGCCTGGGGCGCCTACCGGCTGCGTATCGACGCCGCTGACCTGCTGCCCGCCAGCCTGGGCTTCGAGGCCGGTTGGTATGTGGCGCCGCGCGCGGCCGATACGCCGGATCAGATCAAGCTATCCCTGGACAAACCAAGCTATCGGGTGGGCGAGCGGGCGCGGGTGCATCTCGAGCCGCGCGGCAAGACCGCCGAACCCAGCCTGGCGCTGGTGATGGTGGTGGATGACCGCCTGATCGCCATGCAGGCGGTTGCCGTGCCGGCCGCGGGTGCGACCCTGGAACTGCCGGTCACCGCCGACTGGGGCCCCGGCGCCTATGTCACCGCGGCCGTCTATCGGCCGATGGATCTGGCCGCCCGGCGGATGCCGGGTCGGGCCATCGGGCTGGCCTGGGCCGGCGTCGATCCGCAGGAGCGCCGCCTCAGGATCGACCTGGGTGTCGACCCCGGCATCCGTCCCCGCGGCAGCCTGCCGGTGCGCGTCGCGATCCCCAATCTCGAACCCGGTACCGAGGCCTATGTCACCCTGGCCGCGGTGGATCAGGGCATCCTCAATGTCACCGGCTATCAGCCGCCGGAACCGGACACCTGGTACTTCGGCCAGCGTCGCCTGGGCCTGGAATTTCGCGACCTCTACGGTCAGTTGATCGATCGGATGCAGGGCGCCCCCGGCGTGGTGCGTTCCGGCGGTGACGGCGGCGGGATGCGCATGCTGGCACCGCCGCCCAGCGAGGAATTGATGGCCTATTTCTCGGGTGTCGTGCGGCTGGATGCGCAGGGTCAGGCCCTGGTCCAGGTCCCGATTCCGGATTTCAACGGTACCGTGCGGTTGATGGCCATGGCCTGGACCGCCGCGGGTGTGGGCCACGGGGTGGCGGATGCCCTGGTGCGCGACCCGGTGGTGGTGAGCGCCAGCCTGCCGCGCTTCCTCGCGCCCGGAGATCGCTCGCGGCTGCTGCTCGGGCTCACCCTGGTGGAACCGGACGCCGCTCCCCAGCCCGGCGCGGCGCCCGCGACCGCCACCAGCGCCGAGGCCGAAATCACGATCACCGCCGAGCGCGGTCTGATCACCACGGCCGCGCACGCCACCCACCGTATCACGCTGGACCCCGGCGTCCGTCAGGATCTCAGCTTCCCGCTGGAAGCGCTCACTGTCGGCGACGAGACCCTGCTGGTGCGCGTCACCACACCGACCGGTGTGGCCCTGACCAAGCGTCTGACCCTCGGGGTCCGTGACAATGCCCCGGCCCAGTTCAACACGACCCGGCATGAACTGGCTCCCGGCGGCGGCGACCTGCGCCTGAGCGCGGATCTGCTCAAGGGTCTGGTGCCGGGTACCGGGGAGGTCATGGTCTCGGTCAGCCGCGCCGGTCGGCTCGACATTGCCGGCATCCTGCGCGCCCTGGACCGCTATCCCCACGGCTGCACCGAGCAACTGACCAGCCGGGCGCTGCCGCTGCTCTATCTGGACGAGGTCGCGCTGGCCGCGGGCTTGCGCGGCGATGCCGCGGTCGGCCCGCGGATCGGCGACGCCATCACCCGCATCCTGGCGAATACCTCGGCTGACGGCAGTTTCGGGGCCTGGAGTCCGGGCGGCGAAGACCTCTGGTTGTCCGCGTTTGCCACCGACTTCCTGACCCGTGCCCGCGAGCGCGGCTTCGCGGTCCCCCAGGCGGCCCTGGACGCGGCCCTGGATAACCTCAAGAATCGCGGCGCCTACACCAATCCGGGGCCGGCCGATGCCTATGCCGCCTATGTGCTGGCGCGCAACGGCCGCGCCTCCATCGGCGACCTGCGCTATCTCGCCGACGAGCGGCTCGGCGATCTGGGGTCACCGATGGCACAAGCCCAGATCGGCGCCGCGCTGGCGCTCTATGGTGACCGGACGCGCGCCGACCAGGCCCTGAATGCCGCCGCCGCGGCCCTGAACGGATTGCCGGCGGTCACCGGTTGGCGTGCCGATTATGGTTCACCCCTGCGTGATGCCGCCGCGGTGCTGGCCCTGGCCGCCGAGTCCGGCAGTACCGCCCTGGACCTGCGCGCCCTGGCCGGCCAGGTTCAGGACCTCGCCGCCCGCCAGCCCTGGCGCAGCACCCAGGACAACACCTGGCTGCTGCTCGCGGCCCAAGCCCTGAACACGAGCGGGGCGGGGCTCGCGCTCGCGGTCGACGGCACGCCGGTCAAGGGGGCCTGGTTCGGCCACTTCGACGACGCCCGGATCGGCGCCGCCCCCGTGGTCATCGCGAACCTGGGTACCCAGCCGGTGGATGCCATGGTCGGCACCCTGGGCGTCCCCCGAATCGCGCCGCCCGCCGGCGGCGACGGCTATGTCATCGAGCGCGCCTACTATGATCTGGACGGTCGACGCACCGAGTTGACCAGCCTGCCCCAGGGCCGCCGGCTGTTGGCCGTCGTCACGGTGCGCGCGAACCGCCAACAGGCGGCACGCTTGATCGTCGATGATCCATTGCCCGCCGGTCTGGAGATCGACAATCCCAACCTGCTCAAGTCCGGGGACATCGGCGCCGTGCCCGGGCTGAACCTGCTCGACACCCCGGCCCACCAGGAATTCCGCTCGGACCGCTTCATCGCCGCCGTGGACCGCGACGCCGACGACCCGACCGAGTTCCAACTGGGCTATCTGGTGCGGGCCGTCACCCCGGGGTCCTACGCGCATCCGCCCGCGGCGGTGGAGGACATGTACGACCCGGCGCGGCGGGCCTGGACCGGGGCCGGGAGCACGGTGGTTACGGGGGCGGGTCCCTGACACTCCTAACGCTCTTCATCGATTGGTAAACCCATGCAGCGTGCCGACCAGGCGCAGGCCCCCGCCATCACCGGGGGGGCGATCCGCCAATTTCTGACCTTCCAACTCGCCGATGCCGAGTACGGGCTCGACATCCTGAAGGTACGGGAGATCCGCGTGTGGGAGCCGGCGACCCCGCTCCCCAACACCCCGGTGTTCGTCAAGGGGGTCATCAACCTGCGCGGTAGTGTCGTGCCCATCATCGATCTGCGTGAGCGGCTCGGGCTGCCGGCCCAACCCTATGGTCCGCGTACCGTTGTCATCGTGGTCAACCTGGGTCAGGGCGATCAGGCAAAGGTGGTGGGAATGGTGGTCGATGCGGTCTGTGATGAGCACAGCCTGAATGAGGCCCTGATCCGTCCGCCGCCGGATTTGGGCGGCCCGATCGAGCGCTCCTTCGTGGTCGGGCTGGCGGAGGTCCCCGGTCGGATGATCGTGCTGCTGGACAGCGATCGATTGCTGGAACTGGCGCTGGGAGAAGGCATGGCCGCAACCGCGTGACCTGATCACACCGTTGACGGCCGACGGCGGATCGCCAACCGCTCTTTTCACACCGCCACGCCCACCGAGGGGCAGACATGTTCAAGAATCTGAAGCTTCGCAACCGGCTGTTGATCGCGTTCTGGCTCATCGGGCTCGTGCCGCTGGCCATCGGTGGTGTCTTGACCTTCCGGATCGCCAGCGAGGCCATGACCAACGGGGTGTTCGACGCCCTCAAGAGCGCGCGCGTCAATAAACAGACGGCCGTGGTGCAGTTCATGCAGGGCCGTGTCGCCAGTACCCAGGTGCTGGCTGACGTGCTCTCCCAACTGTCCGCGCCGCCCCCTGAAGACTTTTTGCAGCGCTTTGCCGCCCGGCGCGGCTTCGCCGCCCTCTACCTGATCGATCGCGACGGGCGGGTGCTGCAAAGCGTCGGGGCCGCGGCATTGCGCGGGGCCGATGTGACCGCGGCGGCCTATGCGCAGACGGGTCTCGGCCGGGTATTCCGGCAGGTGCGCGAGCGTGACGGGCGCACCGGCAACACCCAGACCGGTGTGATCTTCGTCGACTTCGCGCCCTTTGCCCCCGCCAACAATGCCCCGGCCGCCTTCCTGGGCGAGACCTTCGCGGGCGGCAATGGGTTTGCGGGCGTGCTGGTCCTGCAGTTGGCGTCCGATGCGATCGACGCGATCATGCAGGAACGCGCGGGGATGGGTGCCACTGGTGAGGCGTACCTGGTCGGCCCGGACAAACGGCTGCGCTCCG
>Ga0247841_10007833_pt1 | contig 15658 bp, 10 predicted proteins | sample LaCruzMarch2015__2_FD_192410 | JGI IMG/M metagenome (GOLD analysis project Ga0247841, IMG submission 192410) | Freshwater microbial communities from meromictic Lake La Cruz, Castile-La Mancha, Spain - LaCruzMarch2015_18m | ecosystem: Environmental > Aquatic > Freshwater > Lake | place: Spain...
CCCAAAGTACAATGTTTATAAACTTATTTTCCCAGCCCGAGGCTGGTCCGCCTTGGGCGGAAAAAAACTTTCTCTCAATAACAACAAAACAAAATCCAATTGCAAAAAGCAAATAAGCTGCTAAATATGAAGGGTTTCCAAAAACTCCTGCCAACCTGCCCTGATCTTGCAAGTTAAGCCATGAATAAAAAGAAACCGCCAAAGCTGTAGCTATAAAAGTAGAAAAGAATATTTTCCAATCGAGCTTATTCTTAAATGCAGACAATAGCATTAAAAAATATAAAACCCAAAAACCATATTCAATTACCCCATCTTGCCTTTCAACGGTTGAAAAAAATGAAACTTCTGGAGATACTCCAAAAAGAGAAACTATAACTTGCACTAGTAAGAAAATGCCTAAACTAATAACTAAAATATTTTTATAGGGCCCGCCTGCGCGGGCAGGCAATATGGCACTTGTAGTTTCTGGTTTTTTAGGGTCTTTTTTAAATAATAACCAAATAAAAAATAAAAATGCCACGTATACAAGCAAACGAAAACTATAAACTTTTCCGGAAATAAATGGAAAATATAGCGCTCTTATTTTTATGAAAGGGATTATGACAATTACAGACAATAATAATGCCTGTAATATTGTTTTTATGCTTTTATATGACATAATATTTTATATTTAATCCTATCATATTTCTGTAAAATTTCCAATATTTTACCGGGCTTACTTCGGCGCCCTTCGGATGCCTCAGGGCAAGCGCTCAGCACAGGCAACATAAACAAAAAAGCCACCCGAAAGGGTGGCTTTTTGATCTGTTTTAAGTACTACAGATAAACCCCAGGAAATTAACCTCTTGGGTTAATGAATACTTTTCCTGTTTCTAAGTCGTTAACACCCCATGTTTGTGAAGTGTAACCTGCTGGATCAACAGATGAATCTGTTGTTCCCCACTTGATATTTAATACTTCTACTCCTGCAAAGTAACCATCTCCAGTTGCTACGAATTGAGATTCGTTAGTCAATTGTGTAGTGACTTCAAAGTATTTAGTATCACCTGAAGAAACCTTCCAAGCATTTGTGCCTGCTGTGGCGTTTGTTGTGAAGGTTGATGCAATAGTTCCTGTAGCGCTATCTTGTGCTTGTGTTACGATACCGCTGGATGCTGCTACTGAATCTGCATTCTTTATGAAGATATCTCCACCGCTAGCTGTTACATTAAATCTGATAACTGCTGCAGCTGCTTGAGATGAGCTTCCAGATGTTCCAGGAACGTTTGTAATTGATTGGCTTACCAATGTAAATACTGGAGCTTTTATGTAGGCGTATGTATTTACAGCGTCTACTGTTGATCCTCCAACTGTTACTGTGGCAAAGTTTGAAACATCTTCACCCAATACATCTGCTGCATTTACGCTTGCGCTAACCCATGTACCTTCGCTGTAGTTTCCGCTTTGTTTGGAAAGTACTCCAACGACTGTGAATGTTTTTGTAGTTCCTTTAGCAACTACTGTTGTTAATGCATCGAATGTTGAAGAAGCTGCTGTTGAAGTTGCTGCTAATTCTGTTGTTCCATCAAGCAATTTAACTGTTGGCATAACTGTTGCCAATGTGTCGCTTGAGTTTGCTTGAATTCTTACTGTTCTTAATACAACGTCATTGCTCTTTGCTTCAACTGTAAATTTTGCCAAGACAACGTTATCTGTTTGGGAATTTTCCATAACGACAACATTTCTTGCCTTTGGAGTATCTGATGCTACTGAAACTGTTAAAGTTCCTGTGTCACCTGTCTTTACAGTAAATGTGCTTGTTGACAAAGCTGTTGCTGGGCCTGTTTGGCTAATTCCAGCTGCATCTGTTGCCCTAACTCCACTTGCTAATACTTGGACTGTAGGAACACATGATGTTGCTCCTGCTGGTAATGAAGCTGCAGCTTTTACAGATACTGTCAATTTCTTTGTTGTATCTTTTGCTACAGGTATTGATAAACCTTCAACTCTTACTGAGTAAACTGATCCAATAGTTACTTCTGTTGTATTTGCAGAAGTTACAGCGACTGTTTTTGAAGCTGTTCCATCGGAAATTGTTAATTCAGAAATGTTTGTCCAAGGTCTTACGTTACAAGATGTTCCGATGAAGGCATTAAATGTTACATCAACACGGTTTACTACTACGTTTGAACCTGTGGCTTTTACATCAACTCCTGTTACTCCAGCAGTTGCATTTACGTTCAATTCTTGTCCGCTGATTGGGCTTACAGATTTTGTTACTGTAATTGAACCTTCAGCTCCTCCTGTTGTTGTAGTTGTTGTTGTAGTTGTTGTTGTTGTAGTTGTTCCCATTGCTGTTGTTAAAGCAGCTCTTGTTAAAGGACCAACGTTTCCAACCATGGCAATTCCATGTGCTCCTTGCCATACTTTTACTTTGGCTAATGTCATTGGGCCAAATGTTCCTGTGATTGTGTTACCTACAATTTGTTGTAAGCATTTGACGTCTGTTCCTGTTGAACCAACGTTCAAGTTTCTTGTGAAAGTTACTCCTACACACTCTCCTGTTGAAGTTGTTGTGCCTGAAGTTCCTTGCAATGCGTTTAATTGAGCTGTTAAAGCTTGTATTTGAGCCATCAAGTCTGATAATTGATCAGCTTGTGCTGGCACAGTTGCTACGGCAAGTCCTGCTACCAAGACTGTTGCCAATAATATTTTTTTAAAATTCATTTTTTTATAATTTTTGTTTTTTCCTACTTAATTGAATATTAAATATTTAATTAAATAAGAAATTATTTTTAGTTTTTTACTTATTTCTCATCGGTCGACCTTATAAATTCGCGGCTTTACGTACTAGCAACGAATTAGCGATTCGTCAATTGTGCAGGTGAATAATCACCCAGCACGTATTTGTTTTCAATTTTACCTTTAATCCTTCTATCATATATTCGTGAAGGGGTGCTATAAAAAACAAATATGTGCTGGCGATTTTGTACGTCACCTGCTTTGACTTTTATCTACTAATTAACAATATTTTTTCAAGGGCTTGTGAATACTTTCCTGTTTTATACAACCTTCTATTTATTTTCTTAATGTGGGTTGCGAGCCAACTTTCACCCGCGCTATTTACTTATCAATAAAATCTTCTCAAGTGCGTCTGCGTATTTCCCTTTACTATACAATTCCTCAATTTGTGCTAATATTTTCTCTTTCTCTTTTGTAAGTGTTGTCTTCTTTAAATCTGAAATTTGGCTTTTAACTACTGCTTGATATAAATCTTTTGCATCTGAGTTGCTAGTTAAATCTGTTCCTGTTATGTCGGCAAATGTCTTTAAGCTAGTAGCAATTGTATTTATTGTTTCTGAATCTTGTTCTGGATTATCTTTTAAATTTTTTGCTAACTCTGAAACTTTTGTTTGAATTTCTATAACTGCTGGCGCTGAAGCTTCGGTTGTGTTTGTTTTAGACGCCACTGCCAATTCATTTATTTTGCTATTTAATAGGGCTACTTCTTGGCTCAAAACTTTTGGTTGCGTTAAAGATGCTGTTTGTTTTGGTGCAAGTTTTTGTGGAATTAATTCTACATATCCGAATACTCCAATCATTAACACCATAACTGCAGACAATACGTAAGCTAATTTTCTTGGAGCAAATGCAGAATACATTACGTTCATAAAGCTAGCTTTTTGAGAAACAATAACTGGTTGTTGTTTCTCGGCCAAAATTTGAGACTTAAGCAAAGAAGCCCACTCTGTTGTTGGCTTGATGTCCTTTAATTGGGACAATGATGCTATAAGTTTTTTTTCTGTTATTTTGGTCATTATATGTATGACGCTTGAGCCATATGATTTGTTACAAAATCGAGGCAATGACTAGAAGCGAGGAAATAAGTTTTAAAGGCATCTTCGGAGGCAGTTTTGTATGGTCCTCGCTTTGCGAGGAAAACTGCCGAGAATAAGGTGCAAAATTTCGCTGGAAATTTTGACACCGGTGCCGACTAAAACTTATTTCCGAGCGACTAGATTTCTTGTACTAGACCCTTTAAATCTTTGAGTCCCCTGTGCAACATTACCCTAACTGTCCCAGCTGGCCTATCTACTAATTTGGCTATTTCCGGAATTGTCATATCATCAAGATAGTGCCAAATAATAATGTCTTGATATTCTGGTTCTAACTTCTTTATAGACTGCTTAATTGCACTAATGTCTGCACTAAGAATAGCCTGTTCTTTAGCATCTGCCCTTGGGTCAACAATCTCTGGGCTAGCATCAGCGGACACTTCCTTTGACCTCCCCTTGGCCCTATAATGGTCTACAACTGCATTTCTAGCTATTTGATACAAGAAGGCACCTGGGTTTTTTACTGCGTCCTGTTGAGCCTGGAAGGCCTCCCAACCCCTTAAAAACACCTTAGACGTAATATCTTGGGCAGTCTCCTCTGATTCCACTTTTAAGTAAACAAACCTATATATTTTAGCAATATATTGGTCGTAAATCTGGCTAAATTGTTCGTTTTGACTATCTGTCATTAATGTATAATATTACACTAAATTTGATTAAATGTCAACCCATTTAGGCTTATTTTAGCTAGGACAGCGATTTTTTTACTCATTGTCCTATTATTACCAACTTTGTCCTATCTTGTCCTACCAGCCCTGGATGTCGAAGGATCAACTTGGTAATACCTGATTCTGGTTAAGCTTATAAGCAACCTGATTAAAATCTCCATGCCTTATTATTTTCCCCGTATTCAATAGCTCGTCTAAGTCACGTCTAATTGTTCTTTTGGTGACTTCCGGCAATACTGTTTGCAAATCCATAACTTGCGCTTTTTCATTTTTATTTAAGAAATCTATAATCTGTTTTTGCCTAACTGTAAGTTTTTCTGAAGGCTGGTTTTTCTTTGCCACAAACGTTGCCTCCCCGACCAAATCCGCCTTTGGCGGAATTGTGACGGGCCCGTCAAAATGCCCCAAAGGGCTTTTGTCGGGTTTCTGAACTGGCGATTCCTCCGGCTTCTCAGTAATTTTCACGTTGTATATTTCCGCCTTTTCTTCAGCGATTGGTGTTCCAATCTTTGTTTCTTCTTTTTCTATGATAGTTTTTTCTATGCCAGGCAATTTCTGAGTTGATTCTAAAACTGGTACTGCCAAATTTCTTATTTTTTCATACTGATTGGCAATTATAAGGTAATTAACTGAATTCAACCAGCCTTGTGATTTTGCAATAAATAAATAACCTAAAAGCATATCTATATCTTCCAAAATTTGCACCTTCACTTTTTCTTTTTGAAATGAGGCCCACCCACTGGTTTCATCTAACAAAACCAAACTATCCATTATTGACAGAGCTTTATCTTTTGCTCTATTTTTTAATGGATCTGATTCTGGGAAAAATTCTAGTACTTTATAGACTGCATTTGTTAATTTTACCCCGTTAGAAAGTCCGTTTTCCATGTATTTTTTGAAAGTTTATTTCACGAGCATGTCCCCCATCTTTCTAACGGGGTTTAAAAATTCACTATAATAACAAAATAACAAGAAATACAATAAAAGTAAAGCGCAGTTTCCTGCAGAAACATTTAGTAATTATATAACTTTTTTTTATCAGGCGCAACAGTGAACAAAAAAAATAAGCTCTGTAATTTTTGGACTATTATCCAATTCTTACAAAGCTTAAATTATAACTACTTTAAATCTTATTCTTTAGTTGTAAATTGACCACAAGCCGCGCTGATGCAGCCTTCTATATACTGATCATATGAAGGGTGCGAGCACATTTCGTCATCCTTTTGTTTATGAAATTACTTCTTTGTTGTAAATTGACCACAAGCCGCGCTAATGTCGTCACCAAAACGATACCTCTGCGTATATCTAATTTTTTCTTTTTCCAAAATAGCACGAAAGGCCTCTACCCTTTTTGTTTCGGAAGCTTTATAAATTACTGCCTGCCCTGAGCCTGCCGATTGGGTATCGTTATATAAAATTAAGTTTACAAAATAAAGTTTTTTATTCATTATTTTGCACAACTCTCTGGCATTTTCGTCGGAATCATTTACGTTTTTAATTAAAACATATTCAAACATTACTTTTCTATTGGTTTTTTCAATATATCTGTCTACCGCTTTCAACACTTCCTCTAAAGGATATTTTTGATCAATTGGCATTAGCTCCCTTCTTAGTTTGTCATTTGGAGCATGCAAAGAAATTGCCAAATTAACATGCAAAGGTTCTTTGCTTAATCTTTCTATACCTTCAATAATTCCAGAAGTGGAAATTGAAATGGACCTTACGCCGATATTAAAATATTTATAATCGTTAAAGGTTTCAACCGCTTTCCAAACGCTCTCATAGTTGAGAAATGGCTCTCCCATGCCCATGAAAGTTACATTAGTAACTCGAGTACCCTCTTCTTCTTCAAATCTAATGGCGTACGGCCGTGAGCTATTAGAATTTTGTATTTTTTGGTCTTTCAAGTAGCGAGAGAAAAATATTACTTGTTCTATAATTTCATTTGCGGTTAGACTTCTCGTTAGGCCCATTTTTCCAGTTGCACAAAACAAACAACCCAAAGGGCAACCAACCTGGCAAGAAACGCAAACAGTATTTCTGCCATCCCTGTGGCGCATTAAAACAGTTTCAATTTGTTTGCCGTCGCTTAAAGTTATTCTGGCCTTAACACTGTCTTCCTTTTTAGAAACTAAAACATCTGCCATAATTTCAAGTGGGCATTCTTGGTTTAGTTTGTCTCTTAATTCTTTTGTAAAAAAAGTAGCCTCAGACCAATTAGAAATGAAGTTTTTTAAAACCGCCTCTCTAGCTTGATTAAGGCGGTATTTTGGCTCATTTTCTAAAACTTTTTCTAAATTACTAATATCCATGGCCTTTTTTATAACACATTACCTAGATTATGCCAAATATAGCGCCTATAAACCGGACTGCCACAGTAGCTAGGAATAATAAAGTAACAGTTGTACAAACATTGCGAAGAATATCAAAATATTTAGCAACATGAGGATATTTTTTGCAAGATTTATCTTCAAAAAAGAAAATAAATATAATTGGCATAGTTATAAAAATAGTAATAACAATACCAACTGTTAGTTGGCCCATATTTTTACAAAAAAATAAGCCCCAGGTAAAAACTGCCAAAACCATTAAGGCCAAAATTTTACCTAAAAAAACTGCTGGCTTTAAATATTTTTTCGCAATTTTTTCTATACTCTTTTTTAGGTTTTTTTTCATGAAAAAGCACAAATCCTATTCCACAAATATATCAAACTTATTATACCTTTTTTTATATTGGAATACTAATTATTATATTTCTACTAGTGTCAGTAATTGAATTCCCTACCATATCAGTTATTACAATTTTAATTGTATAAATTCCATTAGGCAAAATTGTCCCCGCACCATCTTTCCCGTCCCATGTTTTAGCTTGAGGATTTGTAACTTTGTCAGACTTATAAAAATCTTTAAACACCAATACCCCGCCCGCATCTAAAATGTCTACATTAACTTTTACTTCTTCTGAAAATTTTAAATCTATTTCCGTTGTGTCGGCATCTCCATCACCATTTGGGGAAATTGTTTCATTGCTAATTGCATAAATTACAATACTGGGTGGGGTTGCATCCACCGTAGGAGATGTTTTACAAACTCCATTTTCAATATAAACTGCGGGATACGCCCACCTATTTGTGCTGCCATTACGTCCAAATGTAATTTCATCGCAAGTTTGATTCGTTGAAGCATTCCAACCACAAATTTTCATGTCATGACCAGAATCACGAATTGTATTAGACCAATTAGGTGAAAGGCACCCGCACATGCCTACTGTGCTCCAATAATTACCGTAAGCATTAGAAACATCTGAACTAGAGAAAATGCAGTCAGGGGTTATATTATAATTTATTGAAGGAATTGTTGTTTCTATGGGGTTTGTTACAGGAAATGTTGCGTTAATAACTCCTGAATTTGCAGAATTTGTTGCAGGAGAAGAAGTACCCGCAACTGTGAAAAAGTTTTCTGGAATTCCTGCCAAGGAATAAGCTGTTTTGGGTGTAATTGTAATTTTTGCCGTATATACAGTGTTACCAATAAATACTCCATCATTTGGCGTCCAGGAAACGGTTGAAGTATATTCTGGAGTTTCTGTTGCCATTGCTACAGGAGAAGCACTTATAAATGGCGGCCTTATTCCAGAAATTACCGGCATGTCTATTGGAGTATTTGAAGGTGTTAAAGTGCAAACACCATTTATAATGTAAATTGTTTGGTAGGCCCATCTTTTACTATCACCATTTCTTCCGAATGATACATCGTAACAAGTTTGATTCGTTGAAGCATTCCAACCACAAATTTTCATGTCATGACCAGAATCACGAATTGTATTAGACCAATTAGGTGAAAGGCACCCGCACATGCCTACCGAACTCCAAGAATTTCCATAGGCGCCAGAAACGTCTGGACTAGAAAATACGCACGTTGGAGTAATTGTAAAATTACTTGAACTTGGAACAGAAATTGTATATGTTGCTTTTGATATTCCATCTTCTGCTATAACTATCAGTTTATCACCATTCATTGGTGGATTTGATATTAAAGAATCATCCCAAGTTTGACCAGCTTGATTTTTAGTCAAATTAGCCAATAAATCTGCTTTTGAAACAGCAAAAGGAACATTAATAACCGTAGCAGATCCTTTAATTGGAATGCTTACTACATAAACCGAAGAATTTACTTGAATGTCGCTACTTGGAACTGGATCTGGTAGCGTTGGATTCAAACTGCAAATACCATTAATAATATATATTGTTTGATAAGTCCAGATTTTTGCATCACCATTTCTATGGAAAGACACGTCGTTACAAACTTGATTTGTTGACGAATTCCAGCCACAATTAGTTTTCATTTCAATTCCATAGCCCTTGATTTCATCAGACCAAGCAGGAGAGCCACAACTGCACATACCTACTACCCCCCATGAATTACCAAAACTGTCTGAAACGTCTGGACTAGAAAATACGCACGTTGGAGTAATTGTAAAATTAGTTGAAGAAGGAATAAAATTATCAACTGCTATTTTTTTGCTTATGTCAGTTACTGAATTGTCGGCCATGTCGGTAATTACAATTTTAATAGTATAAACTCCTTCTGCAACTAATATTCCCGCGTTATCTTTTCCATCCCAAATTTTTGCATCTGGGTTTTTAACTTTTACAGAATCATATATATCTTTAACCTTAACATCGCTAGAATTAATAATATCAAAATCAACTTTAACATCTTCTGAAAATGCTAAATCTATACTAGTTGTGTCTTCTATGGTGTCACCATTTGGCGAAAAAACCTGGTTACTTATTGTGTGGCTAGTAATACTTGGTGGAGTTGCATCAAAAATATTATTTACTGAAATTGAATAATTTGTTGTTTTGCCACCAATTGTAACTGTTAAAATTTGGTTAGCAATGGCTATTGTACTATCAAAACCTGTTATATTTGTAGCAGTAACTGTTTCAACTCTTGTCGAAGCATCACTATATGTACCCGTAACCACTAAACCAGTAATATCTAATACTTCCCCAACATTATAAATTATTTTTCCTGCAGGCGTAGTGATAGCAATACTCGACAATGTTGCAGCTGGAGGCTCTATATATTTAATATTATGAGCACCCGGGGTTGGAGTATTTGCCTCGAAATCAGCTAAATTATTATCTAAATCTTGCTCTGCGCCACCCGCAGAAAGCTTTCTACCTATGCTTAAATTTATTGCAGGATTTATTGTTGGAGTTGTTTCTGAATCTATAGCCAAGCCAAATCCTAATTTATCAGAAATTTCACCATTTGGGTTTTTTAGAGCTAAAGAATTATCATTGGTAAGTGTTATATTAGAAAAAATGTTAGAGCCTCCTATTTCTCTAGAAATTAAAAAATATCCATTAGCTTGAATTGTTTTGCCTTCAAAATTAGTTGCGGAAACTAAAGATCCCCATGAACTATCGTTGTTATCTTTTCTTTGTAAATACCAATCTATTAAAGAAACACTGGTAGAGTTTGGATTATAAAGCTCAATAAACCTTTGTCCAATCGGACTAATCTGCACCTCAGAAATTAAAATTTTAGGATAATTTACACGAGTTGTTCCACTACCCGCGCTAGAATCTTTGCTGTTTTTTTCTTGATTTTTATTATCATTATCATTATCATCTTCCTGTTGATTTTGTTGGTCAATAAGCGTTTGTACTTGCTGTCTAATAATGTCTAGCCTTTCTTCAATATCATCTAATTGGTCTTGATAACTTAATGTTTCGACTGGAGGAATTATTTCTTCGGGAATTATTGGTTGGAATGGTTCGACAGTTAATTCGGGAGAAATAATTGGCCCTGTTGGCAAATTTGAATTACTATTTAGTTTTATAAATGAAGAAATTCCCGCTGTACCCTGCCCTATGGCAGAAGCTACATTAGAAAAAATTCCTCTTCCAAAGGAATATATCCCATTTCCAAAGTTGTATATTCCATTAAATACAACGTCCCCAAACTTTTGCATTGGCTCAGTAATTGTTGGAGTTGTTACTGCATATTGGCTATATTCCCCAACGCTATCTACAATTTGATATCCCAAATCAAAAACTCGATACATAGTACCGAGTTCGGGTTGAATAAAACATTCATTTTTGTCGCTGTTTGCAGTTAATGAGTTTAAATCATTATCTATTCCACTAATTATTTTGTCTGGAACTAGGCCCAAATATGCATTACTGAATGAATGACCATTTGAATAATCTATTTCTGGATTATCTGGAATTTTTATATCTATGTTAGCCGGCAAAGGCTTTTTAGCGACTGCCACCGTGGCTAATTTTCTAGCAATTGAATCTATTATTTTATCTGAGCTTGAAGTTAAATAGTTACCATCGCCAGCAACTTTATTAGCTGGAGTTGCTACGTTATAAACAGCAATAGAGCCTTTATCTACGCCATGTCCTATTAAATAGTCATAAGCTGCATTTGTATAAAATGTCCCCTGAGAATGTCCTACCAAAAGCACCCTTTGAGTTTTTAAATCCGCGTGAATTTGTCTTAAAATATCTGTTAAATCATGATCTAAAAAGCCACCTAGATACATTTGGACGGCCGCCTCAACCAAGTCCGCAACTCCCTCCGCATGCGAAGCATTATACCCGTTAATGAAAGATATATCTCTCCCTTTACCCCTTAGGGCATATTCTATTGCTAAACTCTTCGCATCAGCCTGCGCAAATTTTAATTCGCCGAAAATCCCATTAACAAAAATTACTGTTGTACCAATCTTATTACATTCGGCCAAAGAAAAAATAGGCACAATCAGCAATGCAGCAACTAATAAAATAAGAATAGAAAACTTCATGTTAATTAGGTAATAATAGAACATTTATCACACAACCATCGCCCGATGGCAATGCGTACCCTGCCATATATTTATTCAATATATCTAAATTTTGATTTTTGCGCTCCTCCGTATTCAAAATTTGTTCTTCAATTACTTTTTCAGCCGCATTTAGCTCGCTAAGACTAAGTTTACTAGTTTTCCCCATACAAAAATAAGCTGAATCTGTCCTCTTCATCGCCACAACTAATGTTTCTGCGTTGTAAACTTTGGTTAATTCAAGTTGTAAAGCTTGAGCATATTGCAGTTCCGCTGCTCTGACTTTGGCTGAATTTGGGTATTTTTTGAAAATTGCTAATTCTACGTCGTCACGAATGTAATTATTATTTGCGTCTATGCCTGCAATTGTAGAATCATTTAATTTTTGATCGGGCTGTGGCGGTAAATTTTTACCTATAACATCATCCAATGTAATCTTTTTGCTATTTATAAAATCTATAGTTTTAGTAGTTTTGTCTTTTTTGTAGGCTATATACTGTCCTGCCCCAAGCGCCAAGGCAAATAGAATAGTTATGACAATATAAATAATTTTGATAATTTTCCAAGCAGGTGCAAGTTTAGGGTATTTTTTGAAAAATTTATCTTCAAAAAAGAAAACAAAAATTGTTGGTACGGTTATAAAAAATGTAATAAAACAACCAACTGCTAGTTGGCCCAAATTCTGAACAAAAAATAATCCGATAAAAAGATAACCTAGAACAGCTAAAACTAATATTTTTAATACCAATTTTACTGATTTTAAATATTTATTCATATAAATAAAATATTAGCCCCTTTTGGGCATTAATTTAGTTTCAACAGGAACTTATTTATTTATTTTACAATTTTTTAGAAAATAAAATCCATAGCATAAACTGTGGATAACTTTTATGGACAACTTTTAATTGTCCCACCAGCATTTTTTATATCCTCACATTGAGCTGAAGTAATTTCTTTTTTTACCCCCGATTTATCTATACACCATGCGGTACTTCTATCTTCTGGAATATTTAATTTTGAACAAATCACCCAATCATTATTATCTGCGCTACATTGCTTAGCTTTTACGTTGTCATAAGCAGGAAGAGTATTAAATAATTTTTCAACTTCCGTGTTTCCCGAACTACAAAAACCACCATAGTTTCCATGAGAAACTACATAATCTAATGCTAAATTAAAAAATACATTCATGTCAGCCTTAATTGCTGAATCTCTTGCCTTATAGCTAAAAGAGCTGACATTTACTAAAACGATACCGGCCAAAACTGCAATAATTGCAATTACAACTATCAATTCAATTATTGTAAAACCCAATTTTTTTTTGCAAATAATCATTAGTCTAATTTTAACAAAAAACCGCCCAAGACAAAAGCCCAGACGGTTTCAAAAAATTCTATTTCTTAGATTTTACTAATTTCCTACTATTTTGCATTCTTGGCAACAACCGTGGAGTGTCAAAAACAATTTTTCCGCCCTGTTCATCAATTAAAACCCTACTACCTTCTGAAATTTCGTTGGTAACAATTTTAACAGACAAAGGATCTAAAATTAAACGCTGAATAACTCTCTTCAATGGTCTAGCTCCTAAATTTTGGTCAAATCCTTCTTTTACTAAAAATTCTTTAGCCTTTTCTGAAATACCTATTTTAATTTCTTTAGTTGCCAAACGCTTTTCAACTTTGGCTAATTCTAGGTCCACAATTACTTTAATTTCTTCTTTCTTTAAATAGTTGAAGATAACAATTTCATCAATTCTATTCAAAAATTCTGGTCTAAACGAATCACGTAATGTGTCAAAAATCTTTTCTCTCATGTTTTCTCTTTGCACAATTTCTTCTTTATTACTAAATCCAAGTGAAGACATTTTGTTAATATAGTCACTTCCCAGGTTTGAAGTCATTATAATAATTGTATTTTTAAATGACACTACCCTGCCCTTTGAATCTGTAAGTCTGCCATCTTCAAAAATTTGCAACAAAATATTGAACACATCTGGATGAGCTTTTTCAACTTCGTCTAGTAATAAAACTGAATATGGCCTTCTTCTAACTTTTTCTGTTAATTGTCCAGATTCTTCATAACCCACATATCCTGGAGGGCTTCCAATAATTTTTGAAACCGTGTGACGCTCCATATATTCGGACATGTCTAACCTTATCATTGCTTTTTCGTCATCAAATAAAAATTCTGCTAAAGCCCTAGCTGTTTCAGTTTTTCCGACTCCAGTTGGCCCTAAAAACAAGAAAGACCCCAATGGTTTACTTTCTTCAGAAATTCCTGCTCTTGCTCTTCTAATAGCGCGCGAAATGGCTGAAATTCCCTCTTCTTGGCCAATTACCCTTCTGTTTAAAGTATCTTCCATTGTTTCGAGTTTCTTGGCTTCTTCAGTAATTAAGCGCATAACAGGAATTCCTGTCCAACGTGAAACAACTTTAGCAACTTCTTCTTCTGTAACTTCTTCTTTTAAGAATCTGTGTTCTTTTTGTATTTTAATTAACTTCTGTTCTGTTGCAGCTAATTCTTTTAATAATTCAGGAATTTTTCCATATTTTATTTCTGCAACTTTTTCTAAGTCAGCTTCACGTTGAGCCATTTCAGTTTGATAAGATAAATTATCAACTTTTTCTCTTATATCTTTAATTTTGTTTATTAATTCTTTTTCTGCACCCCATTTTAATCTTAAAGATTTTGTTTTTTCATTTAAATCTGCTAATTCTCTGGCAATCACACGAAGTCTTCTTTCGCTTCCTTTTTCTTTCTTTAAAGCTTGTTTTTCAATTTCCAACTTCATTACTTCCTCATTAAACTTTTCTAATTCTTGCGGATCTGACTCAATTTCTAATCTTAAAGCACTGGCCGCTTCATCCATTAAGTCGACTGCTTTGTCTGGTAAAAATCTGTCAGCAATATATCGCGAAGCTAAATCTACAGCTGCTTTAATGGCAGAGTCTTTAATTTTCACTCCATGGTGAACTTCATATTTTTCTTTAATACCGCGCAACATTGCAGTGGCATCTTCAACACTTGGCTCTTGAACAAAAATTGGTTGAAACCTTCTTTCTAGGGCTGGATCTTTTTCAATATATTTTTGGTATTCTCTTAAAGTTGTAGCTCCAATTGCTCGCAATTCTCCACGAGCTAATGCTGGTTTTAAAAGGTTTGAAGCGTCAATTGCACCCTCAGCTGCTCCCGCCCCAACAATTGTGTGAAGCTCGTCTATAAACAAAATATATTTTCCAGCTGCACGCGAAAGTTCTTTTAATAAAGCTTTAATTCTAGTTTCAAATTCTCCTCTATATTTTGTGCCTGCAATTATAGAACCCAAATCTAAAGAAATAACCTCTTTATTTTTTAGAAAATCAGGCACATTTCCTCTGGCAATTCTTTGAGCAAAGCCCTCAACGATTGCTGTTTTTCCAACTCCAGCTTCTCCAATTAAAACTGGGTTATTTTTTGTTCTACGAGAAATAATTTGCATTAATCTTCTAACCTCATTATCTCTTCCAACAATTGGATCAATTTTTCCAGCAGCAGCTAAATTAGTTAAATTTCTAGTATATTTTTCAATTACTTGATATTTTGATTCTGGGTCAGCATCGGTAATTCTTTCTCCCCCTCTTATTTGTGCTAAAACTTTCATTACAGCTTCATAATCCAGTTTCGAACTTTTTAAATTATTTCCATCTATTCCCGCTGTGCCTGCTAAAAATGTAATTTTTTCTAAAATATCTTTTGCACCCGATTTTGTATCTAGCAAAGCTAAAAATAAATGTTCAATTGAAATAAATTCATCATTCATTTTTATGGCTTCTTGTCGGGCTCTGTCTAAAACTTTTGCCATGTCTTGCGTAAGATAAAACTGCCCAAATGCTTGTTGTGTGGCAACTGGTGGAATTTTTAAAATTTGAGAATCTACTTTTTTAAGCAAGGCATCTGCATCTACTCCAAGTTTTTGCAAAATAGTAACCACAATTGAACCCTCTTGTGTTAACAAAACAGATAATAAATGCAATGCATCAATTTGTGATTGTCCTTTTTCCTGCGCCAAAGATTGTGCCTGCATCAATGCGTCCTGTGCTTTATTTGTGAAATTTGCTCCGTTCATTTTTGTATTTTTTATTTATATTAGTGTCTATTATTTTAGCTCAAAATCAATAATATATCAATAGCACTCTCGCGTCAAGAGTGATAATCATTCGGCAGGCTCAGGGCAAGTACTTCGACTAGCTCAGTATAAAAAAAGGCGGGTTCTGGTGAGAACCCGCATTATA
>Ga0247841_10007834_pt1 | contig 15656 bp, 12 predicted proteins | sample LaCruzMarch2015__2_FD_192410 | JGI IMG/M metagenome (GOLD analysis project Ga0247841, IMG submission 192410) | Freshwater microbial communities from meromictic Lake La Cruz, Castile-La Mancha, Spain - LaCruzMarch2015_18m | ecosystem: Environmental > Aquatic > Freshwater > Lake | place: Spain...
CGCGGCGTCGCATAGTCAGGCTTTCGCCCATTGCTAAATATCCTCGACTGCAGCCTCCCGTAGGAGTTGGGGCAGTGTCTCAGTCCCCATGTGGCTGACCACCCTCTCAGGCCAGCTACCCGTCAAAAGCCTTGGTAGGCCATTACCCTACCAACTAGCTGATAGGACGCGAGCTCATCTATAAGCATCACCTCTTACGAAGCGCCTTTACTTACACAAACTTGCGTTCGTGTAAACACATCGGGTATTACCTCCGCTTTCGCGAAGCTATCCCTGACTTAAAGGTAAATTACTCACGTGTTCCTCACCAGTCTGCCGCTATATCCCAGGTCAAATTGTCATCTGCCTTACGGCTTCAAACTCTCTAACCTAGGTATCGCTCGACTTGCATGCCTAATCTACGCCGCCAGCGTTCACTCTGAGCCAGGATCAAACTCTCCGAAAAAAATTCGAAAAATTATGTATGATGGCTCTATGTGATTTATATATTTGTTCTTACCTCTTGAAATTGACCCTAGTAATCCCGCTAAGAATTACTATGGCCTCGCTTGGCTATTCCAATTATCAAAGAGCTTGCCGCTTCCGCTTCACCCGAATCTACTTGATGATTCGGTGTGTCGCCCTCTGCGACAAAAAAAAGCGCTCCGACACGAAGTCGGAGCGTCAAAATTTACACTGCAACGACGCCCATCTCGTCGGTTGACTAACTACATAAATTTATCAAAACCTCTATTTGTCTTTTTCATAGACCCCTTAATTAGAGGGAATCCTAAGTTTACAACAAATTCGTGTTTTGTCAAGTATTTTTTCTTATTTTTAATAGAGCAAAACCGCATGTATCTATTGGGGTTAATGCGCGATTAACTGGCTGATCTTGAATACCGGTAAAAAGAGCGCGATAACGATTCCCCCGACCACAATCCCTAAGAAAGCGATGACTAAAGGCTCGATCAGGCTGGTTAAGCCTGAAGTAGCGGAATCCACCTGTTCATCGTAAAAATCCGCGATTTTACCCAACATTTTTTCCAACTGGCCGGTCTGCTCCCCTACGCTGATCATACGGCAGACCATCGGAGGAAAAACCTTGCTCTTTAAAAGCGGCTTGGCGATGGACTCTCCGTCCCGCACAGCTTTAGAACAGCTGACTACCGCCCCTTCCACAACTTTATTTCCGGAAGTCTTGCTTACGATATCCAAAGCGCTTAATACCGAAACTCCGCTCCTGACTAAGGTAGAAAAAGTGCGGGAAAATTTGGCCACGGCGATTTTCCGGAAGAGCTCCCCTAAAACAGGAAGCTTAAGCAGGAGATTATCAAACTGGTAGCGGCCATTGACCGTATTCATATATTTTTTAAGCAGGATAATAATTAATACTATTCCGCCGATTGTAAGCAGGAAATAGTGCCTGAACATATCGCTTATGGCGATCAATATCTGGGTAGGTACGGGGAGTTGGCCGCCCAGGACGTCAAATATCCCCTTAAACGTGGGGACGACCTTAAGCAGAAGGACCGCGGTAATCAACATAGCCATGCTCACAACTACTACCGGATATACGAGGCTGGACTTGACCTTACGGGCCAAAGCCGCTGATTTTTCCAAGTAAGTAGCCAGCCTATCCAATATTTCATTCAGCATACCGGAACTTTCTCCGGCCCGGGTCATATTTACAAAAAGTTCGGTGAAGACCTTGGGATGTTTGGCCAGGGCGTCGCAAAAACTTATGCCGGCTTCAATATCATGGTTTACCGCCATAACTACTTCTTTTAAATCCTTATTTTCTACCTGTTCTGATAATATGTTCAGGGCATGGACCAGGGGGATCCCGGAATCGATCATGGTCGCCAGCTGGCGGGTAAAAATAACCAAATCATCAATCTTTATATTGGAGCTGTTATACTTTCCATGCATCTTCCTGGCTGCTTTATCTTTAGCCTGCTCTATAGAGATAACGATCAGTTCCCTTTTATGCAGGGCGTCAGCAACTTCTATGTCGGTATTAGCCTCCATGCTCCCGGCTATTGTCTGCCCGTTTTTATCTTTCGCGGTATAGCTGAAATTTATCATAGTCTGTCGAGAACCTTTAAGAATGCCTGGACTACTTTAGGATCAAACTGCGTGCCGCTGTTTTTCTTGATCTCTTCCACAGCCGCCTCTTTGGTCAACGGCGTCTTCCTGTAAGAACGCGCCGAACGCATCGCTTCATAGGCGTCGGCAAGATGAATTATGCGGGCGCCCAAATGGATATCTTCACCCTTCCTCCCCTCGGGATAACCCGTACCGTCATAATGCTCGTGGTGTTGTCTCACTAAGTCTATCACATCATGTAAAAAAGTCAACGGTTCCAGAATCTGCGCTCCGATGGAAGGATGTTTGCGGATCTGCAACCATTCGGCCTCGGTTAAAGAAGTTGTTTTGCCTAAGATACAGTCCTCTACACCAATCTTACCCAGGTCATGCAATTCGCAGGCCTGACGGATATTTTCTATCTCTTTAGCTGAAAGTTTCATTTCAGAAGCGATGATCGTGGCGTACTTGGCGACATTTTCGGAATGGCTGTGCGTATAGTGGTCGCGGGCATCTATTGCCTGCGCCAAAACCTTGATCGTGCGCATATATGTAGAACGTAAATCTTCGTAAAGCCGGGTCAGGTTCTTGGTGGAGTCCTCTATTCTTTTGGCCAATAGGCTATTCTGTTTTTCCAGCGAGCTATTACTCTCTTTTAGCCCCTGGGTCAGCCTGCGGTTAACCAGCATCAGCGTATGCATATCTATGCCTTTTCTGATCAGAAAGAATAATTTTTCCAGATTTATGGGCTTGGTTATACAATCATAAATACCCAGGCCAAATAAATATTCCAGCACCTCCTGTTTATGTTCATTTAGAAGCGCGATGATAACACAATCCGGGTCCTGACGTTTAAGTTCCCGGATCAATTCCACGGAGCTTAAGTCCGGCATCTGCGGCTTGGTAATGATTATATCAAATCCGTTTTCTTTGTAGGCTTCTAACGCGCCTTTAGCGGTCGTCTCTAGCGCCACAAAATAACCGCCTTCCACCATCAGCTGTTCGACCAGATACCTGGATACTTCATTCTCGTCGCAGATAAATAATATTTTATTATTTTCAGGCATTGATTATTCCTCGGTGGTAATCCTGATCGCCTCATCCAAAGTAGTCAACTCCTGTTCTACTTTTAAGAAGGCGTCATCCCTTAAGGTACGCATCCCTTTACTTACAGCGTATTCCTTGATTTTATCCAGGGCCTCTTTACGGATGATCATCTCGCGCATATTATCGTCCACTAAAACCGCTTCCAGGATCGCCACCCGGCCGTAGAAACCGGTATTATTGCAATATTTACATCCGGCGGCGGCGTAAAAATCCGCTTTCCCCTTAAACCCTATTTTTTTCAGGAAATCCGGGGGTATTTCTATGGGTTTACGGCACTTCATACAGATTTTACGCGCCAGGCGTTGCGCACAGAGCATCACGACGCTGGAGGCGACCAGAAACGGCTCTACTCCCATATCGATTAAACGGGTGACGCTGGATATGGCATCATTTGTATGCAAGGTAGATAAAACTAACTGGCCGGTGAGCGCGGCTTTAATCGCGATATCCGCGGTCTCCGAATCCCGGATCTCACCGATCATAATAATATCCGGGCTCTGCCTTAATAAAGAACGCAGGCCGGAAGCAAAATCCAGCCCGATATCCGGTTTTACCTGGACTTGGGTTATCCCTTCCAACTGGTACTCTACGGGGTCTTCCACCGTAATAATATTTTTTTCCGGCGTATTCAGTTGGTTCAATATGGAATAAAGAGTGGTGGATTTTCCTGAGCCGGTAGGACCGGTAACCAAAAGCATCCCGAAGGGCTTGGCGATTGCTTCTTTAAAGACCCGCGTGGGCTCTTCGGAAAAACCTAATTTTTCCAAACCTACGGATAAATTTCCTTTATCCAGCGCGCGCAGGACAAATTTCTGGCCAAAGGTAGTGGGCAGCCCGGAAACGCGAAAATCTACTTCCTTCCCTTCAAATTTTACCTTAAATCGGCCATCCTGGGGGATACGGTTCTCGGTAATATCCAGATTAGAGATGATCTTAATGCGCGCGATAACAGCGTTTTGCTTGGCCTTAGGGATCCTGAAAATATCGTGCAGAGAACCGTCGACGCGGTAACGGATACGCAGGCAATCGGTTTCCGGCTCAATATGAATATCCGAGGCCCTCTTCTTTAAGGCCTGGTTCAACATAAGTTCAACCAGTTTAACAATAGGAGCCTTTTCGCTCTCCTCTAAAGTGCTGGAAAGCTCGATCTCATCCTCTTTGACTAATTCAATGTTGCTCTTTTTAGAATCCCGTTCTCCCTGCGCGGCCTCATCCATCACCTGCTGCATATCCTGAGACTCAGGGTTATACTGGGCTTTTATTGCCCGGGTTATCTCTTCTTCGGAACTTAAAACCGTATCTATATTGCATCCGGTCAGAGTCCTTAAATCATCCAGGGCAAATATATTCAAAGGGTCAGACATGGCCACGGTGATCGTGCTGCCGAAACGGGAAATCGGAATCAAGTTATAGAGCCGGGCCAGGCGTTCAGGGACCAGGCCGATGACCGCCGGGTCAAATTTATATTTAGCTAAATGCAGGCTCGGCATATAAAGCTGCTCGGAAAGCAGGGAAAGCAGGATCTCTTCCGAGATTATCCCTTGCTCGACCAGGATCTTCCTTAAGGGCACGCCCCTCTCCTTCTGCAGCTCTAACGCCTTCTCCAGCTGTTTTTTATTCAGGTGGCCGCCTTTAATAAGTATCTCGATTATCGCGTCTTTGATGGTCTGCATATTATTCGTCGGGCGCGGTTACGCGCACGACCTCTTCTAAAGTAGTCAGGCCTTTTAAAACCTGCATAATCCCGTCTTCTCTTAAAGTAAACATGCCTTCTTTACGCGCCTGCTGTTTTATCAGGTGCTCTTGCGCCCGGGCTAAAATCAATTCGCGCACGCCGCTGCTTAACAAAAGGACTTCGGCAATGCCGGTCCTTCCGCTATAACCCATATTAAAACAATGCGAGCAGCCCTTACCGCGGAAAAATTTAGGGTCCTTCACATCCAGTTTTATTTTTAAAGTATCCAGGATTTCTTTTTTGACCGGATGCTCCTCTTTACAGTAAGCGCAGATCTTACGCACCAGCCGCTGGGCGACTACACAGACCAAAGAAGAATTTATCAGGTAGGGCTCAACGCCCATATTTACTAAACGCACGATCGCTCCGGCGGCCGTGGTAGTATGCAAGGTAGATATGACTAAGTGGCCGGTAAGCGCGGATTTAATCGCGATATCCACGGTTTCAAAATCGCGGATTTCACCGATCATGATCACGTTGGGGTCCTGCCGCAATATGGAACGCAAGGCCGAAGCAAAAGTCAGGCCTATTTCCGGCCGGGCAGTCACCTGATTTATCCCTTCCAACTGATATTCAACCGGGTCTTCCACGGTAATAATGTTTTTATCCGGGCTATCAATGAATTTCATGATCGAATATAAAGTAGTCGTCTTTCCGCTTCCGGTGGGCCCGGTGATCAAGATCATACCGTGCGGTAACTTGGCTACTTTTTCCAGGTTCGTAATAATATTCGGGCTAAACCCGAGCCTCTCTATATTTAAAGTAGCCTGCGATTTATCCAGTATGCGCAGGGCGACTTTTTCGCCGAAACTTGAAGGGAGTATGGAAACGCGAAAATCCACTTCCCGGCCGGAGAATTTCATCTTAAAACGGCCGTCTTGGGGAAGCCGGTGCTCGGCGATATTTAAATCTGACATTACCTTGATCCGCGAGACAATAGACGGGTGGATATTTTTGGCGGGCGCTTTCCCTTCGTGCAATACGCCGTCAATGCGCAGGCGCAGGCGCAGCTTGGAACTAAAAGGCTCAATAAGTATATCCGAGGCTTTTTTATTTACTCCCTCTTCCAGGATCATATTGGTGACCTGAATGACCGGAGCCTGCCGGCTGATCAAATTCAATTCCTGGTCGGATGGCAAGACATCCTTTTCTTCCCGGATCAACTCTATGGAAGAGGCGGACATCTCTTTGACTAAATCTTCAATAATGCCTTTGGTGGAATCCGGATAAGATAAATCTATGGTTTGGGCGATATCCTGGCTAGTGGAAATAATCGGATTAATTTTATATCCGGTGAGCGCCTGCACATGGTCAATGGTAAAGACATTCAGCGGGTCAGCCATAGCCAAAGTTATGGTATCCCCCATTTTGGAGACCGGGATGATCTGATAGTGGCGGGCTATATTAATAGGGATGATTTTAACGATCTCCGGATCGATCTTAAAACGCTTCAGGTCGATTAAAGGCAGGCCTAAACCTTCGCTGAGGGTCAAAACAAGTTCGCTCTCTTTGATGAATTTTAGAGTTACGATGATATCGCTTAAGCGGCCGCCTTTTTCTTTTTGCACGGCGAGCGCTTCATCCAGCTGCTCCTGCGTAAGAAGTTTATTATTGATTAATATTTCGGTCAGGCGGTCTTTGAGGGAAACCATTATTCTTTGTCTTTATAGTACTTCTCAATCGCCCTTTTTATGTCCGATGAAGTAGAGACGAAGGTCTGCACGGAGCAGCCGGAAAGTAATTCCACATCTTCAATCGCCTGCACATTCAGGGGATTAGACATAGCCAGGGTCAGATTATTACTGATTTTATCAATCGGGATAAGCAGATACTGACGGGAAACTCTGCCGGGGACAATACTGATTATTTCCGGGTTGATATCGTAATTACTTAAAGGCAGATAAGGAAAACCGTATTGAGCGGTTAAGGACTGGGCGATATCTTCTTCTTTGGCAAAACCCAGCTCAACTAAAAGTTCGCCGATTAAGCCGCCTCTCTCCTTTTGCACGGCTAAAGCCTTTTCCAGCTGGCGCTCATTGATAATGTTCCGCTCAATAAGCAAGTCTCCCAGTTGCTTATTGACTATTCTGCGCATGGGCATATTACTTTCGCTCTCTTATGATTACTATGCGGTTACGTCCTTCTTTTTTAGCCAGGCCGAGCATCTCTTTGGCTTTTACGATCAGTTCTTCCGCGCTTATCCCATCCAGCGGATTTTCGCTTACCCCTCCGCTGATCGTTGCTCTTTTGGCTTTATCGGATTCCTCGCTAAAACCAAACTCAATATTCTTGCGGATGCTCTCGGCAGTCTCTAAGGCCTGACGTTTATTTTTCTCCGGTAAGATTACCGCGAATTCGTCGTCGCTCATCCGGCCTACGCGGTCAATCTCGCTTACCGAATCCCGGATCAAAGCAGCGATCCTTTTTAACGTAGATTCTGTCTGGATAGAGCCAAAAGCTTGAGTGTATTGTTTAAAATGATCGATATCCAGCAGGATGAACGCGCAGGGCCGCCGGTACATGATCGCCCGCTTAATCTCTTCCTGAAGCCGGCTACGCATGAATAACTCATTATATAAACCGGTAAGCGTATCTTTGATCTCTAGCTTCTTGATACTATGGGTCAATATATCATTTTCCGCCGCAATCCCCAGTTGCTTGGCAAAAATATCCAGCAGTTCCATATCCTCTTTCAGGTACTCAAAAGGCTCTCTATTATTGCCTATACCTAATATAGCGATGATTCTTCCCCGCAGGTATATGGGCAAAGCCAGCGTGTTTTTTAAACGCAGCTTATCGTGGACAAAAGAAATGATCTGGGACGGCAATAAATTTTCCCTATCTAACAGGAGAGGTTTATTTATATTATTTATTCTATAAAAAACATCATCCGTCGGCTCTACCCGGATATCCAGTAGCTGCTGGAAACCCAAGCCGTCTGCCCAGCGCATATAAAAAGTCTCCTGGTTCTCTTCCCTATAAAGTAGATAAGCTACCTCTGAATCGGCTAATAGCCGCGACTTTTCAATTATGGCTTTAAGTATATCGTCTAATTCCGCGGATTGGGAAATAAGGGAGCTTATCTGCAGGAGCCCGGAAAGGACAATAACGCGTTTTTGTATTCCGATGTTGATCTCGGCGGTCTTTTCGCTGTAGTTTTTAAGTTCATCCATATTGGTGCGGATGCGCTGAGTGAGCCGGTTAAAGGCCTCGCCTAAATCGCCTACCTCATCACCCTCGAGGACTTCCAGGTTATGGCGATAATCGCCTGAAGCGATGATCTTGGCGCTGTTAGTTATAGATAAAATACGGTCAAAGACCTCTTTGATCACAAAGAAACCGATAAGCGCGATAAATACGCTTATAGCAATAAATGTGACTATATCCAGTTTTAGCCCCACTTGAGGCAGCATATAATGCGAAATCAGATAAACGCAGACCAGCAAAGGCAGGATAGACATTAAGGCAAAGGAGATTTTGAGTTTATATTTAAGGCCTTTAGATGATAAAGCGTGTTTCCCGCTCATTTTCATTTTTTTGCCTCCGTTAGTTTAAACATTGGATAAATTATACCGCTTATCTCATTCTATAGCAATAGTTTTGTAGCTGAGGCATCAGCAAATTCAGCGGCTAATGTTTTCCTATCGATACCGGTATCTATGAAATCCCAGGGAAGAAGGCTATTCAGCTCTTTTTTATCCAGATAAAACCGCATATCCAGGCCGCAGTCGCTGAATGCCGCCTGCCATCTTGCAAAATCGAAATGATTGCTCCAGGCGTCAAATTTCGCTCCGCTTTCAAAAGCCTTAAGAATGACTTCGGATAACCTTCTATCTCCGCGGGAAAACACGCCTTCGATGATACTCATCGCGCTATTATGAAAACTTAAAACCAGCCTTTTGTGCCTTTTGGCTTTTTGGCGCAAATATTCCTGCTTATTCTTTATAGCCTCCAGATCCTGCATCTTCAACCACTGAAAAGGCGTATGCGGCTTAGGGATCAGCGCGTTAATACTGATGTTCACTCCTGCCGCGCCTTTACCCGTTTTCTTTCTTAGTTCGGAGACCTTGACCGAAAAATCGATGATCGCGTCCAGGTCCGCATCTTTTTCTTGCGGCAAGCCGATCATAAAATAAAGTTTGATATGCTGGTACCCGGCGGCATACGCTTCTTCCAAAGCGGTAAAAAATTCCCCGCTATTAAAATCTTTTTGCAGGATATTCCGCAGCCTCTCTGAGCCGGCCTCGGGAGCAAAGGTAAGCCCGGTTTTTTTGACTTTGGCAATTAAAGTTGAGACTCCCCCTAACAATGCCTTAGCTTTCATCGATGGCAGAGAAAGACTTACCGCCTTTGCCTCAAACATATTCATCAACTCTTTTAATATCTTCTCTAACTCCGGATGGTCGCTGACAGAGAGGCCGGCCAGGGATATCTCTTCGTAACCCGTGCGCCGGTAAAGCTCATTAGCCAGATTTAATACCGCCGGGGACTCTTTAATCCTAAGCGGAAAATATTGCGGTCGGGCCTGGCAAAACCGACAACGGTTGGGGCACCCGCGCATGATCTCTAAGGTTATCCGGTCATGGATTATCTGCACATGCGGCATAAGCCAGTCCAGAGGATAATAAGATACGTTCAGGTCTTTTACGAAACGTTTTTTTATTTTTGAGGGAATTGATTTTATTTTCGGCTTAAACTCGGTTATCGCGCCCTGGCTATCGTAAGATACTTCATAAAAAGACGGAACATAGATCCCCTCTATTTGGGAGAACTTGCATAATAATTCCTGCTTATCTAATTTCCCCGATTTGTATTCTTCCTTGTGCTTACGGTAGAGATCCGTTACTTCTAAAATTAATTCTTCCGCTTCGCCTATACAAAAAAAATCAAAGAAAGCATGCAGGGGCTCAGGGTTAAGCACGCAGGGCCCGCCCCCGATTACCAGCGGGTAAGTATGATCGCGTAAACCTGACCTTAAAGGAATATTACCAAGTTGCAGAATATTTAAAACATTCGTGTAATCTAATTCCGAGCCCAGAGAAAATCCGGCTAAATCAAATTCGCTTAACTTTCTACGCGATTCTAAAGATAATATTTGGCGGTTATCCAGACGCAATAACTCCTCCATATCCTGAGCGGGAGAAAAAAACCTTTCGCAGACTACGTCGGGAATATTATTTAGCGCCCCGTAAATGATCCTTAGACCCAGGTTACTCATCCCCACTTCATACAGATCCGCGAAAGCGATAGCGAATTTAATATTAGAGGCGGCAAAATCCTTTTGCGAGCTATTTATCTCGCCCCCGATATACTGCCCCGGCTTATTTACTTTTAATAATATATCTTCGTACATATTAAAATACCGCCCTGGTCTTATCAATATTCACTAATATCCCCAACGCTATAAAAGTAACAAATATAGACGAACCGCCGTAACTCATCAAGGGTAAGGGTATGCCCACTACGGGAGCCAGGCCCAGGTTCATCGCCACATTGACGCTGACTTCTATAGCCAACATTAAAGAGATCCCGTAGGCTAATAGTTTACCGAAAGAATCCTGGGTGCGCTGGGCGATCAGGAATCCCTGGCGGATCAATAAATAATAAAGAAACAAAAGGGTAACCCCGCCTAAAAATCCCCACTCTTCCGAAAAAGTAGCAAAAATAAAATCCGTGTGCGACTCCGGAAGAAAATGCAACTGGCTTTGCGTCCCGGATAACCAACCCTTGCCCCAAAGCCATCCTGAGCCTATGGCTATTTTAGATTGGATTACAGTATAGCCTGCGCCCAGCGGGTCAATATTCGGGTTTAAAAAAACCAGCAGCCTATCCTTTTGATAATCCCTTAGCAGGCTCCACATAAAAGGTAACGGCAAACTCATTACTAACAGAAAAGTAAAAATATACTTTAACCTGACATTGGTTAAATACAGCAGAGTAATAAACAGAATGAATATGATTATGCCGCTTCCTAAATCCGGCTGCTCAATGATCAGGGCTACCGGCAGCGCTGTAAAAAAGAAAGGCAGGAGCAAACCGCGGAGCATTCCGAATTTTCCGGAAAGCAGTTCGATATCATCGACGGCTTTACGGCTAAAATAACGGGCCAGAAAGATGACCATGACTATTTTGGACAACTCGGAAGGTTGAAAGTTAAACCAGCCTATCCTTAACCAGCGCTGGGCGCCTAAGCGGGTTGTCCCCAAGATAAAAACCAGGAGTAAAAAGAAAAAAGCCGCGCCATATAAAAAATATGTCCAATCCCAGAACCGGCGGTAGCTTATATTAGAAATAATAGAAAACAGGACTAGGCCCAGGATGATCCAAAGTATCTGGCGCTGGAAAATCGTTTGCCAAATCTTCCCTTCTTTCTGATAGGTGCTGCTGTAGATGGACAAGACACCCAGAGAACAGATCAATAGCGCTATGACCAAAATAATGAAAAATGAATTTCGCATATTAAATTAGGCCCTGATTAAGCATCTCCTGGATTATTTGCTTAGCTGTTACGCAGGCTACATATCCCGGACCGCCATGCTCCAGGAATACACAAATAGCGAATTTCGGGTTTTTATACGGGAGGAATCCGCAAAACCAGGCATGCGGCTGGCCCGGCGGAGCCTGAGCAGTGCCGGTCTTACCCGCGATAGTGACAGTCAAGCCGGATAACACATTGCCTGTCCCGGTCGGATCATTAACCACACCCCTTAGCCCCTCCCTGATATGATCCAGCGTGCCTTGCTTAAAATTTAATTTCTCGCTCCTTTGCTGATAAACCGATATATCCCGGCCGTCTATTGCCTTAACAATATAAGGAGTTACCAGATACCCTCCGTTGGCGATCACCGCAATCATGCGCGTAATTTGCAACGGCGTAACCAAAACCTCTCCCTGGCCTATACTTAAATTAGCCGTATCGCCGTCAAACCAATTCTTAAACTTATTAATCTTTCTCCAGAGCGGCGAAGGTATAAATCCCGGATTCTCATAAGGCAACTCAAAAGAAGTTGTCTTGGATAAACCGAATTTAAGCGCGTAGTCGTGCAAGCTTTGAGCCCCGGCGAGTAAACCGGTCTTATAGAAAAATACATTGCAGGAATGCGTTAGCGCCGCCTGTAAATTCTGCAGCCCGTGCGTGCTCCAGCATTTAAACTCACCTCTTCCGACAAACGTGCTTCCTTGACAAAGGAAAGTTGTGTTCGGATTAATCTTTTTATTATCCAATGCCGCTGCCGCGACAATAACCTTAAAAATTGACCCTGCCGGATAGGCGCTGCTTATAGCGCGGTTAATTAATAAAGAATTCGGGTCATTAAACAGCTTTACCAACGCGTCGCTATTTTTTTCCGCAAACGCCGCCGGATCAAACGCCGCAGAGCTGGCCATAGCCAAAATCTCTCCGGTATAAGGATCCATAATGACCGCGCTGCCTTTTCTTCCGGCAAGATAATCCTCGGCTATCTTCTGGATCTTAATACTTAGAGTAAGTTGGATATCTTTTCCGTTAACCGGAGGCTTAAAACCTAAGGTGCGGATGATCTTGCCGCGATGGTCAACTTCAAAAGAGACTCCTCCCTCTTCCTGGCGCAGATAATAATCATATCTTTCCTCAACCCCGCCAAAACCGACGATATCCTTGGTTTTATATCCGTAATCTTCCAGCCTGGTTAAACGCCAACGGTCAATCTCACTGACATAACCCAAGACGTGAGCCGCCAGCCTTCCTCCCGGATAATGCCTTAAAGGATCGGGTTGCACTATTATAGCGGGTAAGTCCACTTTAAGTTCGGTAAGCGCGATAGCCTCTTTTACGCTTATATTCCTGGCTATTGTTACCGGAACCGAAGAAGAAATATACTCTTTTTTAAGCGCCTTCTGCAATTCTCTTACGCTTACTTTAAGAATCTGGGCGGCGCTTAAGATTATTTTTTCCTGCTGCCCGGGGTCCTGGGGCAAAATCATCAAATCATAAGAAAGCTGGCTATCGGCGATGACCCGGCCTTCGCGGTCGAGTATTCTTCCGCGGCTGCCGTTTTGAGAAACTAACCTTATACAATTCTTATCGCCCAGCTCTTGATATCTTTTACCGTGGATGACTTCCAGATTAAGCAGGCCCAGAAGAAGAAAAAACAACATTACTGTTATTGCCCAAATAACAATTCTTGGTCTGATCATATTCTGGTTTTAGTAATTTTAAGGATTAACGGTAGAGGTAACGCTGTGTATAACGCGCTTAAAAAAACAAGGCGCAAAAATATGCCGAATGGTACAAAGCTTCCGGATAAACCGCCGCTTAAGCCAACCGCGATATTTTGCATTAACGCTATTATAAAAACTAAGAGCCCGCGGGTAAGGTTATCTTCGATAGATACTTTGCGGGATATCTTTACGGTTAAAAAGGCCCAGAGGCCAAACAATAATATATCTAAACCAAAAGTATTCAAGCTGAAAATATCTTTCAATATGCCGATAGCTATCCCAAAAATTACCGCCGCCCGGGTTTCCCAGAAGAGCCCGGCAATAACTACAGTCAGCAAAAGAAGGTCGGGTTTTACTCCGAAGACCTTAAAATTTTCCAGGAAGGTAATTTGAAATAACCCTAAGACTAATGCCGTGATTAAAAGGGTGTTGGCTCTCATGGGATTATTACCAGGACTTCTTCGATATTGGAAAGGTCGACTACCGGCCGGATCAGGGCATACCGGCTTAAACCGGAAAACTCTTTGCCAATATCGATTACTCTGCCGATAAGTAAACCCTTGGGGTAAGTATCATTCAACCCGGAGCTGACAATCACATCCTGTAATTTTATATCCGCGTCTTCAGGAAGATATTTCATAATCAGATTGTTTCCCAGCGTACCGCAAACCAGGCCTTCCTGACGGGAGCGCTGGACCAGGCTTGAGACTCCCAGGTTCGGGTCGCTTAGCAACATCACTTTGCTCGTGGAAGCCGTTGTTTCAACTATCCTGCCGGCTAAACCCAGATAGCTGATTACCGCCAGGCCCTTTCTTATGCCGCTAGTTGAGCCCTTATCAATGATTAATCCTGAGGACCAGTTATCCGCGGGACGGGCGATCACCCTGGCGCAGATTAATTTAAGCGCTGAATTCTGTTTAAAGGCCAGGCTTCTCTTCAGGCGGTTATTCTCCAGATAAATCTCATTTAAACCGGCCAGCTTATATCTTAAAAGGTCGACTTCTTTTCTTAGCCTGGAATTTTCAATAAGATTTCGGTGATAAAAAATAATCCCGCCAAGTTCGCGCCGCAGCCAGGAAATAACGCTCAGCGGTTCTTTGGCAACATCCAATACCGGTCTTCTTAAGGCTGATATAGAAATGGATAGAAAGATAAGGAGAGAAATAATTACTAAGAGGGGAATTAAATTTTTCTTATTGAGATTAAACACATTTTATACTTCTAGAGGATAGCTATCAGGTGCTCATTTCCGGTTTTACCGAGACGGTGACCTTCTTAAGATATCTCATCTCATTAAGGACCTTACCCGTGCCGTTAGCAACAGCCGTGACCGGGTCATCGGCGATATGGACAGGCAGGCCTGTCTCTTCTGATATAAGCTTATCTAACCCCTTAAGCAATGATCCGCCGCCGGCCATGACAATACCGTGTTCGATTAAATCCGAAGCTAATTCGGGAGGCGTACGCTCAAGAGAAATTTTGGTTACTTCCAGGATCGCCCTTAACGGCTCCTGTAAAGATTCTCTTATTTCTTCCGAGGTTACGGTTACTGCCTTAGGCAGCCCCGCGATTAAATCCCTTCCCTTGACCTCTAAGCTCATTTCTTCTTCCAAAGGATAAGCTGAGCCGATCTTAATTTTAATATCTTCAGCCGTGCGTTCTCCAACCATTAAATTATAAGTTTTCTTAAGATATTCAATGATAGCCTCATTCATTTCATCGCCGCCGATGCGAATGGACTTAGAGAATACAATACCCGCCAGGGATATCACGGCGATCTCAGTCGTACCGCCTCCTACATCTATAATCATATTGCCTACCGGCTCTTGAATTGGCAGCCCCACTCCGATAGCCGCGGCTACAGGTTCTTCAATTAAGAATACGTCTCTTGCTCCTGCCCGCTCAGCAGATTCTTTGACTGCCCGGCGCTCTACTTCCGTAATGCCTGACGGTATGGCAATAACGATCCTGGGCCTGATCTGAAAACGGCGGTGGCGGACCTTTCTTATAAAATGCCGCAGCATCGCTTCGGTTACTTCAAAATTTGTAATAACGCCATCCCGCATCGGCCTTATGGCCACGATATTTCCGGGGGTGCGGCCAAGCATGCGTTTGGCTTCTTCTCCTACCGCTAGAACGTGGCTTGTCCCGCGCTCAACAGCTACAACCGAAGGTTCGCAAAGCACAATACCTTCTCCCTTGACATAGACCAGCGTAGTGGCTGTCCCTAAATCAATACCTATATCATTAGAGAATAAATCCAGGATGTAATTGTAGGCTTGCTTGATCAATCCCTTGAATTTGCCCATTTTTTCTCCTAATCCAACCTGCTTGCAACAGGCTTTTAAGTAGTATGTAGGATTTTAACAGAGATTAAACTATATGTCAAACAAAAAGTTAAGTAATATTCATAGCGTCTGCCTTGTCTTGTTCCTCGCAGGGCCGCACGATTTTCCCCAGCGTGGAAAATCGCGCTCGGCTACTCGGCTGCGCTCTCACTAGTCCCTATATAGCGGGTGAACCCTGCCCGCTCCGCCTGCGTTACGCC
>Ga0247841_10007835_pt1 | contig 15653 bp, 15 predicted proteins | sample LaCruzMarch2015__2_FD_192410 | JGI IMG/M metagenome (GOLD analysis project Ga0247841, IMG submission 192410) | Freshwater microbial communities from meromictic Lake La Cruz, Castile-La Mancha, Spain - LaCruzMarch2015_18m | ecosystem: Environmental > Aquatic > Freshwater > Lake | place: Spain...
CGTTGCTTCTCTTCAAGAACGGAAAGATTATCTGCACTGGCGGCAAGAATGAGGCGGAAGTGGGTGCCGCTATAGAAAAGACGCTTCACATGCTGATAAACTACTCCAAGGTAAAGCCGCCCAAAGGCTTCAAGCCGAAATTCGTGGTGCAAAACATCGTCGCATCAGCCGCGCTTGGCGTGGAGCTTGACCTCTACACCATCGCCTCCAAGGTGGAGGATGTGGAATACGAGCCAGAGCAGTTCCCGGGCGCCATACTGAAATTCCTTTCTCCAAAAACCTCGCTGCTTCTCTTCAAGAACGGAAAAATTATCTGCACTGGAGGAAGGAGCGAAGCTGACGTGACATCCGCGCTCAACCAGGCTGCCAAGCTTCTCGCTCCTTACTCCTCGCCTCTGCCAATCAAGAAGTAAAAAGTGAGGTGTGGCAAGGGGCATTCCGCCAAAAGGCAGAAAAACACCGCGCACTAATTTCCGTCATGCAGCGCGCAAGGATGGTTGCAACAGGCCGCGTGCAGGGCGTGGGCTTCCGCGGCTTTGCCTGCAGGGTGGCAAACTCCCTTCAGCTTGTGGGCTATGCGAAAAATCTTCCTGACGGCACGGTGGAGCTGCTTTTGGAGGGCGATGAAAAGAAAATCGCGCTCTTTTCAAAACGAATAGCAAACATCAAGCTCGCGCTCGGCGTTCATGTGGATGACCTTAAGACCATGGAGTCTACGAAGATAAACAAGCTGACCTATCCTTCCTTCACAACAGCCTACTAATCCGGCTTGCGCTCGGGATAGTTGCCATCCCCGTGGTTGAAAAAAGAGAACAAGCAAGCTCCAGCACGCTTCGTTCGGGTGTCACCACCAGATCAATCAATTCTAAAAGTACCAGTCGCCACGGTTATAATAATCCGAAATCCTCGCGAACTTTATTTCATACCATGAGGTGTCATCGCATTTGAGGATTCCAATTATTTTCGGTATGTTTATCGCCATTTTTCCATATTCCAAAATGTTCAGGTCTTTCATTAAGTCCAGCGATTTCAATACGAATAACGGTATCGCCTCAAGAGGATTCGCGTTTTCATTCACTATCTTCTCAACCATCGCCATCATCGCGTTCCCAAAAGATTCAGGAAAATTTGACAGGCTATGCCCTTGTGCATAACTGTTGTTGATGTCCGTGAAAACCAGCAGGTCGTATAGCGTCTGATCAGATTCTATCTTCTGCAGGAATTGGTCGACAATTTCTTTGGGCAGCTTATAATCCTTAATCAACTTCTTGCTGACAACGCTTCGGAAGGTGCCGTTTTCCATCGCTTCATTGTAGCGCACCATCTTATCCAGCAGGCGGTTTCCATACCCCGATTCGCCTTTGACGTAGTCCTTGCCCATGAGATCATTCAGTTTCTCCACTTCCTCCTTTGAAGGGAATTTCTTCGGGCTAGGCACAAGATTCATGTGTGCGGCTTTGATCATTTCAGAGATTTTCCTATTGCTGAAAGCAGCCTTAAGGTCGGCAAATGTCTCTGGTTTGAGTTCCTTCAGAACGCTTTTTCTTTCCAACAATTTTTCTACCACAGTACCACCTTTACAAAAATGCCAATCCCGCAACCGCGCCGAATATCGAGCAAATGGCGTTTGTCGTTGCCTTGTTTCCAATGCCGCGCTCTTCAAGAACGCCGACAATGCTGTCCGCAAGGCTTCCACCAAATCCTACAAATCCTATCGCAACAATTTTCCAAAGCGTTATGCCTGGAATGAAAAGATAAGCCGCGATTCCGATGAGAATCGCCCCGTCAAACGACATCAGCAAGCCAAAAGGTGTCACCGCTCCGTTAGTTCCCCTTTTCACTTTCTTGAAGTTAAGGAGGTAAATCGGCTCTCCGCCAAGCACTCCCAATTCAGATGCGAACTTGTCCGCGGTTATTGCCGCAAGCGAGCCGACATATGGTCCCCAGCCAATTTGCGGGGACAGGACTGCGCACAACATCGGCACAAATCCGTTGGCAAGCACGTTCTCCCAGCTCCGCTCGTGCTCGTAAAGTCCGATTTCGCGCTTCTGCTCATGCCCGTATCTTGTAACAATGACGGACAAGGCGAGGAAAACCAGCAGCAGGAAAAGGAAATCCATGCCGAAAAACGCAACCACCACTCCCATTGCAAGTGCAAGCACTAAGCCAGCCCAGTCAAGAAGTGCAATGTTTGCTTTTTGCGCCATCATACAACCTCGATTTTCCCTTCTTCGCCAAGTATAATATTCCTTCCTGTCATTGCGGAAAGCACCGCCGCATTGGTGGTGAGGTGCGTTGTGAACTTGCCTGTATAGTAACTGCTTTTTCCATCTGCAAGCGCCGCATAAAGGAGCAGCTGGTCCGCAAGGTGCGAGTCCACATTGCCGCCCTTTTCTTCAGACAGGAATTTCTCGCACGCTTCATCTGCAACTTTCTCAGCAGGCTTTCCAATCTCTCCCAAAGATGATGCGCCAATGCACTCGCTCCAAAGAGTAACTGCATTTCCGGGGGACATCGCATTTTCCGCGCTTATTTTTCCCCCAATATTTCTTCCAGCAAGCATCTCCTTTAGCTTCTCCTCCTCTCTTTTTGCAACATGGGGCGGAAGACCGGATGAAACTATTGAATAGAGGACATGCTCATTTTTTTGTGGCTGCAGTGCCGCGCCCCTAAGCTTTGACGGGGTAACGCATAGCTCGACCGAACCTCCTCCCTTCGGGTAAAAACCAGCCCGTATCATTTTCACCCTGCACTCCTCGCTCACCCCGAATTTCCTTGCCGCGGGGAGGAAAACTTCAGCAAAATAATCAAACGTCGGCGCAGCCCGCACATGCGTTCCGCCAGTTATTGCAATCGCACTCTCTTTTTTCGCATGCAAAAGAACAGGCAGCGCGGCTTGCAACAACAGGGTGCATGAGCCCGCAGTGCCTATGTCAAACGCGTACTCTCCGCCCATTATTTCTCCGGGCTCAAAAATTATTTCAGTGGAGCCCATCTCCGCGCCATTCATCTTTCCATTGGCAATACTTGCAAGAAGCCTGCAAACAGCAAGGTGCTGCGCCTTCAAGCCAGGCGGGTCGCGCCCTTTTCTGATATTAAATACTCTCACCGGCTTTTGCAGCACGCACGCCACAGAAAGCGCAGTGCGCAACACTTGCCCTCCCCCTTCTCCAATGCTTCCATCTATTTCAATCATGGGGAGGTGTTGAGCAAGACCCTTTTTATTCCATATCGCGCCCTTGCCTAAGGCGCCTGAAGAGAAAATAGGCTGCTCCGAAAAAAGGCAGGGCAATGAGCGCTGCAACAGGCGAAAAATCAGGTGCCGCCGCGGCGGTTTCCACTGCGGGATAAAAAGCAGGGGAAAGAGAATCGCTTCCGCGCCTTATTCCATCCACGTCCTCGTCTCCGCGCAAAGAAAAAGCATCAGGTTCCCTCACGGAAAATTCCCTTGTGAAATTCTTCCCGTGCGAAAACCAGTCTTCATACCCCACGCGCACTTCCTTTTTTCCCGCAGTTTCCTCCCACTCAAACTCGAGGTAAAACGGCAGGTAAGAAGCGTTTTTACTCACAAGCTGGAACGGCAGGATGGCGGTGCCATTCATGCCTATTGCCAGCCCCTGGCGCACTGGCGAGAATTCTCCAGAAACAACCTTTTCCCCGCATTCATCCGTCTTAGTGCTGAATCCATAAGGCTCGTTCCGCCCAAGTTCCCTTTCCTCTGCACTGACAATTATCTTCGCAGGCATCCTTCTTGCAAAAATCAAAATCTTTCCAGCCTGTTTTCCAGAAAGCCTTTTCTGCAGCGGAGGGTTGAGCCACATCTCGTCCACCGGCCCAATTTCCACCAGAATATTCCTCTCATCAGCAACGCTTTTTGCATACTCCCTGCTGCCGCCAGTGATTTCTTGCTCGCACCCGCAGAAAGTTCCGGTCTCCACGGTGTGGCACACAATCTGATACGCCGTTTTCCGATATGCATATCCAACGGCTATTTCGCCCTCCACTCTCAGCTTCAAATCCGCATAAAGCCGCGCATACGCATCTTCAACAAGATAGCTGCTGTTCAAATCAAGCGCAACTGGGTTGGGGCCATTTGAGTCGAGCAGCACTTCCTTTTCCGCCCGCCCGTACCTATACGCCAGTTTCGCATTTCTCAGGACCGGCTTTCCCGGATTGTAAATTTCAAGCACTGAGGCAGGGCATCCATTTCCAGAAGGCGAGGTGAACGTTGCCCTGTCCGGATACGCAGCAAACCAGCTCCACAGCACTTCAGTAGATGACAAATCCGAAGTAACATTATTTGCCAAAGGCATTAGTGTTACCAGTCGAACTCCAACAACTGAAAAAACATCCTCCTCACTAATCTGCCTCTCAACAGCACCGCACGGATTTTCCGCGCCAAGAAGCCCTGCAGCAAGCCCCCCATTGTACTCAGCGGCATCCCTTATTTCCTGCACTGAAAAAACAAGAGGGCACAAAAGAAGAAGCAAAAGCGCCTCTTTTTTCATCAGAGCACCGCCTCAATTTCACTCCTTTTGGCGGGCAAAAAGAGGAGATGCCCGTTTTCAAGCGCAAGCTTTATCCTCACATTTTCCCGCCCATGCCCGGAAAGCGTTTGCTCAAACCCCTCCAGCTCTTCCCTGCTTTCAAAAAGCACCGCTCTTCTCATCTTCCCTATTTTTCGAAGCACGCTTGGCGTGCCTGAGAAGAAAACAAACTCAATTCCCGCCCAGTTTGCACGGATTATGTCCTTTTTCCCAAACGCCATCCCCCTTTCCAGCATCACATCATGAAGCACGCGCATTGCCGCAAGCTGCCAGGCGGAAAATCCGCGCATTTTCTCAACTGGCGCATATGTGCCGTTCCACTCGCAAAACTCCCCTCTTGAAACAAGCTGCCCGAGCACCCTCTTGAGGCTCAGCGCATTTATCCTCAGGCGAATTTTCCCCGCAAGATGCGCGGCAATTTCTTCCGGGTAAACGGCAAGGCAGTGCCCCCCGTTTTTCCGGTCTGCTTCCGAATATGCCTGAATAATTTCATCACAGCCGATTTCCACCATTTCGCTTTCAGGCTCTGCAAACTCCGGGAAAACTATGGAGTATTTCACCTTCCTTCCGGCGCGAAGCACAAGATACGCGGCCACTAAGAACGCAAGCGCAGGGAGGCCGAGCTTCAGGTAAGTGTCTGCAAGCCCGCCGCCTTCAGAAACAAACTCCCAGCTGCTTTTCAGCCCCCCATACTCGAAAAACATCACTCTCTTCCCAGCTGACGGCGCAGCCCGCACAACCAGCTTTCCCAAAGAAGAATAAAACTTCTTTTTCTCCCCATCGTCAAGCCTTACTTCCACCATTCCGTCAATCGGCTGCCGCCCGAATTCTGCCTTGAACTCATATCGGCCGCCTTCTTGCGAAACAGGCGTTATCTCAAGCCCGAGCGCCTCAACATAAGCGGCGGCATGCAGCCTTCCGAACTGGTCTTCCACCCGGACAACGTGCGCGCCAGCCTCGCCAAGACCCATTGAGAATGCGCTCGCCCAGCCGTCCTTTATCTCCCCGCCGGCTATTTCCTTTTCACCAATCTTTTTCCTCCCTAAAAAATCAATCGCCCTGAATCGGAGATTCCTGCCCGCGTCTGTTCCGTTTGCCACGGAAAACTCGAATGCAACTTCCTGTCCCGCAAGCGCGCTTTTCTGCGCCCGCAGCGTTCCCTCGGGCTTGACAAGCTTTCCGCTGTCGGTGAACCTGAGTTCGCCTCGCTCGGCGTAAATGGCCCTGCAGTGCACTTCGCTCCCGTTAAGGGGCAGCGCAAGCGCCATTTCTCCCTCCCAGCCCTCGGCATCCGCCTTCCACTCATGCTTCGGATAAATCGCCGCTTCCACGGCTTCTGCTGCCGCACTTCCCTCTCCTCCTGGCGCCATCTCGATTATTTCAAATCCAGTGCTTTTATTCATCTGGAAAATCGCGCCTTTTCCGTCTATTTCCCTGCCGGAAAGAAGCGAAACCACAATCACTCTGGCATTATTCTTCTCAATCGCTTCCATTCCGTTCGCAAGCACAGACGGCACCGCCCCGCTTGCAGCGATTATAACCGCGTCCTTTGCAGCAAGCGCAGCGCTCGCGTTTGCCTCTCTTGCGGATATGCCGCACATGGCAAGCCCTTTCTTTATTTTTTCGGAAAGCGACCCGTTCACGCCCGGCGCAAACGGATACGAAAGCAGGATGATGTCTTTCTGCAGTGGCTTGCTGCTGCACAGCAAGGTGACATTCCCTTCCGCATTCGGGTAAAGGAAAAGGTGCATCAGCGCCGCGCTCTCATTCCCAAAGTCAGCAATCTCAGACGAGTAAGCGCCGAAAGACGCGCTCCTGTTTGCTGCCGCAGGGGCGGCAGCCTCTGCATCCTCTGTGTTTTTTCCAGCACCAATAATGAGCAAAAAGAAGCATAGGGCGGCAAGCGCCAGGAGCGCAATCCACACCAACTTGCGCATATGCCAAATTATGACAAGAAGAAATAAAATCAGGCGCCTTTCACCCGTAAGAAGAGGACGCCACTTCTTTTCCTGCGTCCCTCCCTAATTTTTCCTTTCCTTAAAAACAGGCGCAGTAGTCCGCACACTCTTCCGCTCTCAAAAACAGATTCCCAAATTACTTGCTTCTCCAGCCCGTTGTCCCATCCTTCCTGTCTTCAAGCAGTATTCCCGCGTCATCCAGCTCCTTTCTTATCCTGTCCGACTCGGCATAATCTTTCCTCTTTCTCGCCTCATCGCGCTTGCGGACCATTTCTTCTATTTCCTTCTCGCTCAAAGAGAGTTTCTTCTCCCCGGGCTCAAGCCCGAAAACAGAAAGAAGCTTTTCAAGCGTGGCAGAAGCGGCAAGCGCGTCCATCTTGCCAGCGCTTCCGTCCGAGCAGGCTGCGGTTATCTTTTTTGCAAGCACAAAGAGCGCGGCAAGTGCATTCGGCGTGTCAAAGTCATCATCCATGCATTCCACAAACTTCTTTTCCGCCTCGTGCGCAGCATCAGCGAGCCTTGCGCTTCCTGTGGCTGGCAGGGGGTAGCTTTTTGCCGCATGCACTGCGGCATGCAGCGTTTCAAGCGAGTTTCCAGCCGCCCCTACTGCCGTTTCTGAAAAGTCCACCGGGCTGGCATAATGGCTCATGGCAAAAAACATCCTTATCTGCTGGGGCGAAAACTTCTTGAGCGCATCCTCGATGGTGATGAAATTGCCCAATGACTTTGCCATTTTCTCCCCGTTCACTGTCAAAAAGCCGGTATGCATCCAAAGCTTCACAAAAGGCTTGCCCGTGGCCGCCTCGCTCTGCGCAATCTCGTTCTCGTGATGCGGAAATATCAGGTCTCGCGCGCCGCCGTGTATGTCCAGCGTGTCGCCCAATCTTGTTGTGCTCATTGCCGAGCACTCAATGTGCCAGCCCGGGCGTCCACGCCCCCAAGGCGAATCAAAAGTCACGCCGTCTTCCTCCCCGAGCTTCCACAATGCAAAGTCAGCGGGGTGCTTCTTTTTTTCATCCACTTCCACTCGCGCGCCGGCTCTCACCTGTTCCATATCCTGGTGCGACAGCTTGCCATACCCCTTGAACTTCATGACGTCAAAATACACGCCGGACTCTGTTTTGTACGCATAGCCATTCTCCATTATTTTCCCAATCATTTTCACAATTTCGGGGATGTGCTCGCTAACTTTCGGGGCAAAATCAGGCTTCACCACGCCAAGCACAGCAAACTCCTTCCCGGACTCCTCGGCGTATTTTTTGGACAGCTCAAGCGGCTTCATCTTCCGCTCCTTTGCCCTCTTGATTATCTTGTCATCTATATCGGTCACATTCTGCACAAAAGTCACGGTGTAGCCCCTGAAAAGGAAGTACCTGCGTATGATATCAAAGGAAACGAACGTTCTCGCATGCCCCAGGTGCGACTTGTCGTAAGGCGTTATCCCGCAGACATACATCTGCACATGCTTCTGCTTTGCAGGGCTGAGCGTCTCCTTCTTTCCTGAAAGCGTGTTTTGTATTTGCACCAAAAAGCACCGATGGCTTGCATTCTTTTTGCAATTTAAGCCTATGTATCAGACAACGCGTATTTCCACGTTCTTCTTCGCGTAGTTGAGCACGTGCGAATAGTCCCTGTAGTGCTGGCTGACTGTGAGGAGCGCGGAATAGGTGCCAGGCGCGGTCTGCGGGTTCGCGCAAACAGAGAAGCTAATTGTCTTTTCCTTTTGCGCAGGCAGCTCGCCCATCCTGATTTCCTTTATCTTTGTCATGCCAACATTCTCAAAGCCAAGCGCGCGCGGCACTTCCACGCTTGCAGACGCCATGAACGGCTTGTCCGTGGCATTTGTAATAGTAACTAACAACTCAAGGCAATTCTCTTTTCTCGCATTCAGCCTCACCGGCCGAAGCGCTGTTGACACGTTGAAAGGCAGCCCCGCCCTTGCAGGCTCCTTTTTTCCCATTAAGCCATCCAAAAATCCCATGTTCTCAACCTCTTGTTCTCCAAATTAGCGTCTTTTTTCCTTTACTGGAACCGCATTTCCAAGTCAATTTATCTCCTTCTCTTTCTCCTCGCCAGCTTCCTTTTCACAGGCGCTTTCTTTGCCTCCTCTGCGTGGTGCACATGGCGCTTTCCTTCGGCAAGGTGCTGGAAGTGCGGCACATCCTCAAGCGCAAGCTCGAAGAACACGAACAGCATGGCAAAAAGCGAGCCTATCTCGAATATGTTGGAAAAGAACCTTGCCTTGTTTTGCGAAAAGCCAAGCTGCTCTCCGAAAAGCTCAAGCGAAAAGCCTATGGCAAACCCCATTGCTGCGGCGCCAAGCGCAACCGCGTGCCTCACCGCCCTCCACTTCGCATAGAAGAAATGCACGGGAAGGTGCCTCTTTGCCTTTTCCCAGTAGAACTTGTAATAAACGAACAGAAGCACGGCAAGTATTGCAAGCACCGCCTTGACGAGCAGCATAGGCGCTACAATATCTCCTGTCTCAAGAGGGTCCATGCCCTCCCTTCGACGGCAATATATTAAACCCTATCTGGTTTTCAGCACTCCGTCTGAAAGGAGGTGCGAAAGATAGCCTGCTGCAAATGCGGCGGCAAAGAAAAAGCCGGCAGCAAAATACACGGCAACAGCAGCGAACACAAGGAAAAGGTACGAGTGCACAATTCCGCGGTGCCGCGGGCGCACCAGCACATCAAAAGCCAGCAAACCAATCCCAAGCGCCCCAGCATAGAGGAGCATCTTTTGCCAGTTGCCGCCAGAAAGCAGGTATGAGGCAAGCAGCACAACGGCTCCCCCTAGCAAGTAAACTATCTTCGACACCTTGCTTTTTCTCAAATCAATATCCGGCACAAGCGCCGATACGCCGGCTATTGCTGAGAACAAAAATATCTGCGCCGCACTCGCATTAAAGCCAAAATGCGCAACCGCAGCCCCGAACAAAACACCAAGGAGAAGGTGCAGTTTCCAGTTCATTTTCTCACTCCGGACTAACGGAGAACATGCTTATATATGTTTTGTAGTAAAGTAGTAAAGTAGGAAATAGGGGGCGATATCTTGGACATAAACACAGCAACAATGTCGGAGAAAGGGCAGATAGTGATACCTGACGGCATCCGCAAGAAAATGAACGCTGCAAAAGGCACGCGCTTTGCAATAGTTGGCGGCAAGGACACCATCATCCTCAAGAAGCTGCACACGCCAACGCGCGAGGAAATGCTCTTCGAGCTCAAGTCGCTCACAAAGGAAATAAGCGACGAGCTCAGGGAACTCGGGGTAACGGAAGACGATGTTGTCCAAATGGCTGTCTCTGCAAGGAGGAAGCACTGATGGCGGCAGCTCCTGCGCGCAAATGTCCGGAATCAGCTGTGCTGGACACAAACGTGCTCATTTCCGCCACTCTCTTTGATAGCAGCCTTGCGCAAAAGCTGCTCAACGCGCTCGTTGGCTCCGGCGCATCTCTTTTCACCTCCGAGCATATACTTTCGGAATATGAGCGCATAGTAAAACGAGATTTCATCAAAAAGCGCGGGCTGACGGTTCTTGAAAACCGCCTTCCGTATCTTCTTGCAAGCTTGCGGCGTTTCCTTGTTCTGGCAAAGCCGAAAGAAAGGGTCAGCATCTGCCGCGACCCTACGGACAACCGCATATTGGAATGCGCAGCAGCATCCTCCTCAGATTACATAGTCACTTTTGATCCGGACCTTCTTGACCTGAAAAATTACGGCCTCATAAAAATAGTCCATCCTCTTGAGATGCTGCGGATTCTTGGCAAAAAGTAGCTAGTCTGCCTGCAGCAGGCTTGAAATGTGGCTCTTGTACTTGTGCACATGGTGGTGCTGCTCGCTCACCGCCATCCTCTCAAGCTCGTTCGACAGCTTCATTATTTCGTAGTATGCCGCGCCGAACGCGCCCTCTGCGGCAATTATCTCATCCGGCGTCCTGCAGGAAGTGGCATCGCAAAGCGCGGACAGGTAACTCAGCTGCTCGAGTGCCTGTTCGCCCCTTCTGGTAAGCCTCATCTTCTTTCTTGTTGCGCCCCTGAACTTCCTTTTGAAAAGATTGAATATGGCAAGCAGGTACTCGTATGCGCTTGCAACAATGGACTTTTCCGAAACCACGGTGGATTCGGTGTATTTTTGGGAGAAAAGGGATTCCACCGCAAGCGATGTTGAAACAACGGTCTGCTCTGGCATTATCAAGGTAGCTTCTTTCATGGGGTCAATGAACTTGCCCTCCGTCTCAAGAAGATGCGAAAACCCCGCTTTCTTCTTCGCGCCTTTCCTTCCCGCGCGCGCCTCTCCCGGGAAGCGCGGCCTTCGGACTGACACTGGGATAGCTGGCTCCTGCTGCAATGGCTCCTCTTGTGCCCGAAAACTTTCCATGCTGGTCGCGATTACCTCTTTCTTGGCGTATATTTATATTACGTTAGCCACAGATGAATAACCAGGGTGTTGCCATGGCGAAATCATCTCTTTCAAAAAGCAAAATACTATCCCTTCGGCCTTCCAAGGCAAATAAAGGAAACAATTCTGAAAAAATGCTTGTTTCTGAGAGAATGGCAAGACTTCGTTCTCCAAACGCTTCTCCACACTCGCAGATCGCAATAGGATTGGCAGAATTGAATTATGCCTCTCTCTTCCGAAATGAATTTTTAGGCTCATATTTTCCAGCTTTGCAAATGAGCATGGTGATGTCTGGCAGTTTGGATGAATTCGGAGAAACTGCGGCTGAGCTTGAAACACTAAAAGGCGCGTACGGAATGTTAGTCTATTACTTCTATCCCCTAAAACCGGATTTCCAGAAAAAGATAAACGGGGACAAGGAGCTGTCACGCAACTTCAAAATGGTAAAGAGATGGCTAGATAGATCAGATGGCAAGCAGGCGGCAGACCAGAGTTTCAGATCAGTAATTCCGGCGATATTGAAGTGAGGTGAATAGTATGTTCGTATTTCAAGTATCATCTAACGAATACTACCCGCTTGAAGGCTACACGGTAGACAAGCCAATATATTTTACTGGTGAACACAGGAAAGCATATTTCAGAATGATGGAGAAAGCGATAAGTGAGAATATAGATGTTTTGCAAAATGGCTTCAACGGTTTCGTTGAGACTGCGAATGCATTTTCCCAAGAGTTCAAAAATATTCTCAAGAAAAGCGGAATGGGGTCGCTCTCTGCGGGTGAATTCTACCTGAAGTTCATTGAACTGTGCAAAGAAGAGCGCCAAATATCTGTCTCGCTGCAAAATGAAAATCTCACAAATGAAGAGGTTGACAAGCTCACTTCGCAGTATTCTCTGCTTATCAAAGTCTCGAACAGCTACACTTCATTCAACAACCATCTTGTTACTATGAGGGAGGAGAGCGAGAAGGGTAATGTGCCAACCATAGAAGTCTCCGCGGACTTAGGCAATGATGAGAAGATTCCAATCTGGACTCCTGGAAGTGAAAGCGGGTCATATGAAACTGGGAGCAATATCGAAAGCAAAGTTCAAGAGCAGAAGATGACGGTATATTCTGACGGTACGATTACCATGGTGCAGGCAATGGCCAACATCATGGAAACCCTTTCGCGCGTGATGGTAAACGAAGCCAATGCAGAAGTTACTGACAACATATCTTTTTCAAGCGACATAGAAATGATGTCAAGGCTACTCAAGGACCTGAAATCAAACAAGACGTTGCTTGAAGACATACCTGGGGAAAGCGGTGAAGGTAAGGGTGTGCAGATTATTCAAAAAGCCATTGACGGAATAACAAAATACACAGATGCGCTTGGCAAGCCGGGCACCACTCCGGCTGAACTTGAAAACATATTCTTCCGTGATATCAAAGATCCGGTGAAAGCATACTTTGAATATGTTAATACAAAATACCCCAATGGCCAGATAAAACTCAATACGGCAGTTTTCGAAGAAAAGGGCTTGCTGAACAAGGGTTCGCACTGGCTTCCTTTCATATATGCGTTTTTTGATGTGCCAGATTTCATCAAAGGCGCAGCGCAGGATATATCTGATGTTGGGAAAATAAGGTCATCAACATGGGCTTTTGGCGGCTACTTGCTATCTTCTCTTGCGCTGGATATTGCATTTTGCACAATCGGTTCACCTGGGGCCAGAATGCAGATTAAGTCTGGCGAACAGGTTACCAAAGAGGCAGTAGAACAGGCGGTAAAAGAAGGGATAGAGCAGACCATAAAGGAGGTAACGGAAAAAGCTGGGGCGGATGCGCACAATCTTTCATTAAGATGGCTGACTGAGACAATAACAAACAAAACCAGCCCGGAGATTTGGGAGTCGATAACTAAATCATCCGCCAAAGGCAAAGACAAAATCGCTAAAATGACTGAAAGTATTTATTCCAGGTTAACTAAGACAACGACTGAAAAGGAACTTGAAAAGATAATGGAAAAAGAGATTCGCAAAGCATTAGGGGAGGAAGCATTCAACATCCAGGATATAGGCAAGATAATCCAGTCGGAGTTAAAGAACCTGCCGGATGAACACCAGAAGGTAATCGGGGAAATCATCGAAAAAACCGGGCAAAAAGGCTTTGACGAGCGCATCTCTTTGGCACTAAAGGAGGCAATTCAGGACTATTCTTCCCGCACGGGCCAGATGTTTTCGAAGGAATCCGGAATAAGTGCCATACGGAATGGCGGAGCTGACGCAATAAAGGACGTGCTCAACAATGCTCTTAAAAAAATAAAGGAATCTATCAAGGAAGACCTAAAGAAAACGCTAACCGAATTGGAAAAGACAACCGCCACTAGCAATGCTTCGGATACGAAGAATTTCTGGTATCTTAGCAGCCTGTACTTCAACAAAATCGACAAGCGTTTGGTGGAAAAATGGCTCAATCCTGCCTTGGAACAGACCACCCGCGAGCTCAAGAACGAATTTGCAAAAGGCAATCGGCTCAAAGGCACGCTCAAAACAATAGGGCTCGGAACAGAGCAATACGCTGTGGGCAACTATGGTATTGGCTTCGGGCTAAAGGGAGTGGCGCTCAAAGCCCCATATGTCCTTACTGGAGCTGTGGATTTGGCGGTTAATTACGGAAAGTTTTCCCTCTGGCAAGCATATGACAAATCCCTGGCTTATCTCGTGGGCGGTTACCTCAAGCGCGATTTTGACCCGTTAAAATCCAATCTCGACTGGCCACTTGGGGGATTGAAAAACCCATTCTTTGTTGGAAAAGACCTCAAGTTAAGCACGGATGGGGAAGTAGAATCACCGACTACTAAGATAATAGCCGACGAATTCAACACGGGCATCGTCAAAACGGATAAACAAAGCCCGCCCAGTTCACCGGAAAAGAAAGATAGCACAGACCAGAACAGGCCGGGAAATGTGATTTCGAAGCTGGACAAGAAGACAAAGGACATCTGGGAAAAATGCACCAGTGACATTACTGACTCTTCTGTGCTGAAAATAGTGACTCTGGTCAACAATATGCCCGAAACGGACAGGAAAAAGATAATAGATTTCATCCTCTCCAAGGCTCAAAGCCTCAGGACAGCGGACGGGAAGCAATCCGAAGACCTGGGGCCTTGGGTAAAGACGTATTTGATTTCGATGTCTAACGAGGTCAAAGACCTAACTAGCCTCAAGCAATACTATAATGCAAGGAACACGAACGACCCGATTGCAATATCTGAGTCCAAGCCAAAGCGCCTTGTTGCTTGACCTGGTTTTCCCTCTGAGGAATACCATCAACCTTAAATATATGGCTCGGCATAATCCCTCCAAGAGCAAAATAGGAGGGATACTATGTTCCTATTCCAGACCACAATAACAAAGGACGACTCAAAGGCTGTTTCCAGCTACATTTCAAAGCACTCCTCAGAGCACCAGACTTCCACTTACAAGGGGTACTACGTCAAGACCAACGGGGAATGGGCGACGCTGTTCAGCAGCAAGGGGGAAGTGTCCCATTACAAGAAAGGCAGCCTCTGGGATGATGCTGGGAACACCTGCTCGCCGGAGCATCTTACACTGATGGCCTCTGTTTTCAAGCATGACAAGCAGAAAACCGAGACCAAGGGCGTGATACCTGAAGACATACTGAACAGGACTAGTGATGTCGCCAGGGGAAATTGGACCACCGCTACGGATGGCACATATCGCTATTTCGTTGCTAAAGACCCGGGGAGCGAAGAAATGAAACTTATCATAAAGATGAGTATAGACAAAACCGAAGAATTTTACGAAAAACTATTGGATCGAACTGGGAAAGAACATCTGAATGAGGTAACTCTTGATGAACTAAAGCTCTTCATTGCCGGCAAGATAAAGAAGAAGGAAACCGATTTCATCGGGAAAAAGGAAACGGCAGACGTCCAAAAACTGTCTGAGATAACGAAGAAAGACCAGTCCTTGAAGGAGTTGGTGGGAGAAATCCAGCCCCTGATAAAAACCGGCAGCGAGAATTATCGGACGAAAACAGTCAGTATCAACGACCACAAGTATTATGTGGAAACAAGCGGCGGATTTGCAACATTCTTCGTGGATGGACAAAATGCTGGGACCTGGGTGAAGAGTAATGGTCATTATCAAATCAGCGTGAGGGACGCCCAAGCGATGCTTGCGTGCCTCCAGAAAGGCGTAACAAAGATAAGCGGGGAAAAGACCGAATTCATCGGGAAAAAGGAAATGACGGATGATGAAAAGCTGAAGGCGACGATAGAAAAGATAACGCCCCTGATAAAGACGGGCAGCGAGAACTATCGGACGAAAACAGTCAGTATCAACGACCACAAGTATTATGTGGAAACAAGCGGCGGCTATGCATCGCTTTTTGAGGACGGTGAAAAAACCGCGCTGTATGTCAAAAGCGACGGGCAGACGGTTGGGTCAAGCGCGATGACGCACGCGCACATCATGCTTGCGTGCCTCCAGAAGGGCGTAACAAAGATAAGCGGGGAAATGAAGGAAGGGGAAAAGAAGGAAGAGGAAAAGCCCAAGGTCGACAAAGGGAAGGTAACCACAATAGAGGACGCGATTTCCAAGGTGAAGAAGAACGGCTGGGTGGAAAAGAAGCTTTACTCAAGCGACGGCGCCTACTACGTGCTTTGCGACGGCGAGAAATGGGCAACGCTGATCTTTACTGATGACGACAAAAAATTGATTGCATGGCAGAAAGGCGG